>JADMIO010787512.1_pt1 | contig 83846 bp, 75 predicted proteins | sample 8958161 | NCBI WGS metagenome assembly JADMIO01 (sample SAMN16585339, study PRJNA669376) | soil metagenome | isolation source: Crop rotation soil | place: USA: Cullars Rotation, Alabama | collected 2011 | reverse complement strand
GCCGCGACTTCAAGTCACGTGAATTCCAAGCTTCGGATCCCACTGTGCTGGAAAGAAGATAGGTGCCGCACAACAATACGATCAAACTTCTTTTTCTGCCAATAAATAACCTCCCATCATTCCTTTTTAAAAATCTTGGCAGGTTATGCATAACAACTGCAAGAAATCCAATATTTAGAAGGCAAATGGATATTTGGGCTATTAGCCGATAAACCGGATTAACTAATACAAGCAGTGATGCTGCGAGTAACATATTCAAAAAAGCAATCCTATATAAGGTTAGCTGTTGATACATAGTTCTTAGTAATGAATATATTATTTATCCTTTTAAATAGTCAATCGCTGCAAATATATCCGCAGGTTTTAGAAATTCAATATATTAAGACGAGAAAACAATTTAAATCGTTCCCTTCTTACCCGTAAAAAGAGCAAATAATTAAAAATGTACAACCTAGATCAAAGACGGCAAGTTTGCACCATTAATATCCATAATAAAATTTAGGGCGGTGTGTAAAGAGCTGGTAGGCAAATTTTATAGTGAAAGAATAATAGTTGTCCTTCTTTTTTGGATTACCCCGCTGAGCAGAAAATGGGTATTTTGTTCCAGGAATTTCATCGGCCCTATACGATAATGAAGCAGCTTCCGGCCCATGTGATGCCAGCAATGCCACCGTGTCAACATAGCGAAAATTACTAACATCATCCACATAATCGCTGAGCGATTTCCTCAAATTCAATTCCGCGCATAGGACCATATTATTTGATAACGCATATTTGGCACCTATTCCGAAAGGAACAGATACTTGCCAAAGTGAGTAAGGTGTAGTTTGTCCTTCTGTACCAAGTGGCTGAAGGAAAACTTTCTTTCCAGACAGATCGTAAGTGTATGGATTAAAATGAAATAAGCCCAACCCTGCAAAGATATAAGGGGTAAATTTAACGGGGTTGAAATCTGCAAAACTTTGGTCATCTGGCTGGCTGATATCAAAAAAATCATATTCAACCGTAGCTGCCATTTCAAAAATTTTTGATTCGAAACTTAGGTTTCTGTAAAACCATTTTTCGCCATTTTTGGAGTCGCTGGCACCTATTGTTCCAAAGGTTAAAGAAAAATTAGCTGCGATATGCGGTGAGGGCTGGTAAGTAACTCCAGCAGTCAAAGTACCAAACCTTGCCTGGCTGAATGTCATATTTTTGTCCTGCAGGTCGCCGGCATAACTAAGCACCCCAATACCTCCGTTTACATACCATTGCTTTTGCGCATAAATGGCATTACACAGGAGGGCAGATAAGCAGAAAAAAAGAAATAAATGTTTCAAGCAGTTGTTTATTAACTTAAAAATTACGGATTAATTTTTCGTTTCTTCTTTACTAAAATCGGCTATGTTGTTTTCGCGGTTTTTATTTGCATTTTGTTTTGCATCCCTCCATTTTTTTACACCATAACCCACGCCCGCAGCAACTAAAACCCAGGAACCTGGATCAAGGGGTATCTGATCAGGATCGCCATCCACGCCGTCGACTGGGCCTTGGGCTTGCAACTGTGAAGTAATAATTAAACCTATCACTATTAAAACACCCATCACAATTTTCTTCATAACACTTTTTTTATATCGTTCCAGCTCATTTAGAAACCGCAAATTAAATTATTTTTTAAATCAGTCTGTAATTATGTACGCTCTACAAATGCCTGGGATGATTAATTCATTCAACGTCAATGGAAAAATATTATTGTCAGAATTAAAACTTTAATTTCGGCCTGCAGATTTTCCATTACATTGATCAAAAATGTCTGGCTTTATCAATTTCCGGTATCGTTTTCCTGTATGTGATCGGTACAGATACATATAAACATACGAAGAATCCGCTGGTTTGTTTGCAATAATAGAGAAATTTTCGAAGCTTTTTTCTTTATTTCTATTAATTATCAATATAAAGCGGTTTCGATAGCTATTCGTGTCGCTATTAGGCATAAACTCGTATAAAGTGGTATCATATAAATCGATTTTTGTTCTTGTATGTAAATATCTATCCACTATCCATGCATTAACTGGCAGTTTCCCGGGTAGATTTTCGGCGAATATTTTCAAAACGTATGGTTGCTGCCTCAGGTATAACCTGTAAAAAACAGTGTCCGTCACCTTTGGTATCGGACGAAACTCAATTGCCAAAGCTTTTTCATCCCGCACCAGTGCGAGGTTTTCATCAAAATTCCACATTTTGGAAGCGTCGTTGCTGTCGACAAGGGCGGAAAATTGCCTGGAAAAAGCGGTTGCCACACCATCGGCAATTACCCAACTCCCTGATGATGATACCAAGAGATTGGTATAAATAACCGGGAATGCGGGCTGTTTAGTTTCCTCAAGCCCAAAGACTTCTAATTGCTCACCCGTATATTTATCAGACTGTTGAAATTCAAGCTTTGGATTACTGCCGCTGATTTGAACCATGAATGCCTGACCGCTTTGTATGATGGGCAACAAGGATCCGTTGGTATAACTCCCACCCAAGGGTGCCCATACCCCGTTATTGTAGGTTACATAAGCACCAACATTTTTATTTCCCGCTAATTTAGGATCCCATACTTTGAACTGCGATCTTAATACACCGTTTGAGTTAGGATGATTAAGTACATTAATCAAATTAACCGGTGCAGTAAAAGGGTTACCTATAAAAACATAATCGCCGTTATTACCCGTTAAAGTTGTCATCACACTGCCACCATTTTCATTTAAAACACCAGTGATGCGCAAAACAGTAGCGTCAGCTATGGCGGCAGTCCCTTGCGAAAGATCTACTCCACGGCTTCCTCTCACAAACAAACAATATGCATTATGGGCCTTTATGTTGGTGAACATGGTTGAAGGCGCCGTCGCAGACCAGGCTTGCGAATTTTGATCCCATATCTTTAAAGATGGATTTAAAGTTGTATTTACATCAAACCCATCTGCAGTATTATTATTATAAGTTATTTGAGTTCCATAACCTGGTTTGGGATCGTTATGTGTATAAATATCCGGGTTGGGTATTGCGCCTTCCTGCCATGCGTCGTGTATAGTTTGTGCACTGATTTCAAAAGGTACTGCAAGAAACCGCCACGCTCTTATCGGTGGAATGAATCGCTCCATAATAACATTACCGATTACCCGACCTGAAGATTCAATTATTCTTGCCGTGCCGCGTGACTCGGATTTTAAAGTGAGATAGCCAGCTGAGTTTAATAAACCATCAACCTTTACTGTTCCATAACCACCAGAATAACTGCCGGCCGCTATATTTAAAGCATTTCCAAGCGCTACACTTGCGTCAGCATTAATAATAAAAGTTTTCAAATAATTAGAGGAATCACCCGGTGAAATGTTTGGGTTAAAGTAGAGCACTCCTGTATTGCCGTTATTTGAAAGAATCAACCCGGATTCCGGACTACCAGTCAAAGTACCTCCCCCGGTAATAGTGCCATTTGCAGTTAGTACAAAACCATTTATGTGCACACTATTCAAAGCGCCTATGTTTAGTGCACCCGGAATAGCTCTCGACCCCGACAACATAACGTGGTTTGTGTTGCTTATAATTATATTATAGGGGGAACCCTTCCCTGTAACACCCGTGTTCCCGGTCCACTCAGGGCCTGTATTAAAAAGTATATCAGTGGTATTGTAAATTAACGTTGCGGAAGAATTGTAAAATGGAGCATTTACCAAAACGGAGCCCCCCGGGTTAATTAAAAGATTGTTGCCGATATTAGAAAGGGTTGTTCCACTACCAAAGTTTAAAGGAACATTAGTAGTAACATTATAAAAGTCAGCCGTTCCTGCCCCGTTAACCGTGCACGGACTCGTTGAACAGATGACGGTATTATAACCGTTAAATATACTGCTGTTATATAGAGAAATATTGCCTCCTGTTATTGTAAAATCTGCAGTGCAGTTAAGTACTGTCGCAAAACTAAATCCTGCATCGCCTATGGTCAATCTGCCGAAATTCGTTATCCCGTTACCCGACATTGTTTCAACCGCTCCCGATTTATCAAAATAAAAAGTATAATTTGATTTGTCGGTGAAATTGCCGTTGTTAATAAAGCTGTTAGCCACATGTATATTACCACCTCCGGTCAAATGATCTACGGTTGAAGCGGCATCTATCACCAGGTTAAAAAAATTCTTGGAATTGGAACCGATTATAGATGTGTTTCCCGAAAAAATGAAAGTGGAATTAGCTCCATTCATTATGCCACCACTTGTACTAAATGAATGTGTTATAGTTTGAATGGTGGAACCGAAGTCAGTAATGCCATTATCGTTGGTTAAAACAAGATCATAAAAAGTAGTATTACCGCTAAAAACAGAAATGTTTCCGGCAGCAGTATTATTAAATGATACCGTACCGTTCCTGGGGATAAAAATGCCGTTGTTAGTCCAGTTTGCTTTTGGATTTAGTGTATAGTTATTTGTCGAAACATCCAATATTGCTCCCGGGTTAATTAAAAGATCGCCGAAGATCTTTAAAGACCCGCTTAAAGTTTTTGTACTGCTATTGGTTATGGTAAAATTACCATAGTCAATGTTGGGAACAGATTGATCCGCCAGGCCGTTGAATTCAGTAGTGCTTAAAGAATTGAATAAATATCCTGAAAAGCTCTTTGGGAAATTGCTTCCGGCAAACCCTCCCGCCGAACCCGAGATCATTATTAAGCCTGCGCTTGTAAAAGATCCTGTTCCGGATATATCCTGGTTAAAGACAGTACCTGCAGGTAACACTAAGCTTGCACCTGCATCAACAATAAGATCTCCGCCATTTATGCCATCGGTGCTGCTGCCTGTAATGTTAACCGAAGGCGCATTAGCATTACCGATCTGCACGCTTTGCAGCCTCGCGCGATATGTGGTATTATTTCGTGAAAACAACTGTGTACCTGTTCCGTCAAAAATGTATTTTCCGGATGGATACGTAGCAGCGCTCATTCCTAATATTACATCTCCATGAAATGTATATACAGCAGATGAAACGTTTGATCCTATTGAAGCTTTGTTACTTCCGGTTACGCCTATCGAGACATTCCCACCCACGGAAACAATGCCGTCCGAAACAAAGTAAACTTCCGAAGGATTTGAAGCACTTGCAGCGCCTCCGTTTGCATGTAAAACAAGATCGTTTACTATAGTTGTCGTTGAAGCAGCATTTGAAACTATACCTATCGCTTTTTTGCCAGTGCCTCCCCAGTTTCCTCCAATTGTTATGCTATTTACATTAATAGCTGTAGCATTGATTATAACCGATGCGGCACCGTTCGTGGCTAGATTAAAACTTATACTCACGTCTTCTGAAGCCAGCGGAATATGCCCCAGGCTCCAGGGCAATGTATTCCAATCGTAAATGCCTGCACCAGTAAAAATAACTGAGTTGGTTTGTGCTATGGTTATCCCCGTATCAAGTTCAGCCATAATTATCAATGCGAATAAAAATTTTCTGCTTTCAAAATGCCTGTTTGCAAAAGTGCATAGTAATGACTTAAGGGTAAAAAGTTGTTTCATAAATACCAATTTATAGTTGTTTTGCTGCATGCTTACAGCAACTGAATATCCATCAAATCATAATCCTTCAGGGCAAATCAAACATCGGTTTTAAATGGATTGGAATTTAGGGTTTATGTACCGGTAGTATGTACATCTATGGCGAACTTAAGCATTTTCCTGATTCTGATTTAGAATATGCAGGAAAATTTTTTGGGCAAACAGCCGCCTGTTTGCAAAAGTGCATGGTAGTGATTTAAGGGTAAAAAGTTGTTTCATAAATACCAATTTATAGTTGTTTTGCTGCATGCTTACAGCAACTGAATATCCATCAAATCATAATCCTTCAGGGCAAATCAAACATCGGTTTTAAATGGATTGGAATTTAGGGTTTATGTACCGGTAGTATGTACATCTATGGCGAACTTAAGCATTTTCCTGATTCTGATTTAGAATATGCAGGAAAATTTTTTGGGCAAACAGCCGCCTGTTTGCAAAAGTGCATGGTAGTGATTTAAGGGTAAAAAGTTGTTTCATAAATACCAATTTATAGTTGTTTTGCTGCATGCTTACAGCAACTGAATATCCATCAAATCATAATCCTTCAGGGCAAATCAAACATCGGTTTTAAATGGATTGGAATTTAGGGTATATGTACCGGTAGTATGTACATCTATGGCGAACTTAAGCATTTTTCTGGTTCTGATTTAGAATATGCAGGAAAATTTTTTGGGCAAACAGCCAAAGCTTTGAATTATAACAAAGGTTGCCTGAGAGATTTTATTTACCCACTAATAATGGCATCGAACAAACAACCTTGCCCCGCCTGCCGACTACGTGTATTGTATAATTTCCTGTAATAGTATTTACAGGCAGTTTGAAATTGTATGTGCCATTGCTGCTTTCGTGATCAATACTTCTAGTTGATATTAAATTACCTGTATTGTTATAAATATTTACAATGTATTTATCTTTCCTCAAAGCGGTTAAAACAAGATTAAAATTATTGCCGGTAACTGGATTAGGATAGACACCTGCCCTTTGCTCAATGCCTGTACTCATTGCAGCCTGTTCAATTATTTCGTTTGTCGCTACAATATCTTTGGACCGGTTATACACCAACATGAACCGGTTGCGATAACTGTTCGTATCCTTATCAGGCGTAAAGCTGTATGATGTGGTATCATGCAAGTCCACTTCCGTTTGCGTATTAAGATATTTATCTACCAGCCATGCATGCCCGGGAAAACTTGCCGGGAGGTTTTGAGCTATTATTTGTAGTGTGTATGGTTGTTGCCTCAGGTACATCCTGTAGAAGAGTGTATCTGTTTGAACGGGTATCGGTCGCAGTTCTATTGCGAGAGCTTTGTCATTGCGTATCAGGGCTAAATTTTCATCAAAATTCCAGAGTTTCTCTGCATCATTGTAGTCAACAGCTGCTGAGAATTTCCTGCTAAATCCTGTACCAACCCCATCCACAAGCACCATACTTCCCGCTGAAGATGTAAGTAAATTGGTATAAATTACCGGTGTAGGCCGGGTTTGCTGTGCCGTTGCAGCCTGCAAACCAAAAACGCTGGCTTGTAATGAATCCTTTTTATCGCTCTGTCTGAATTCCATTGTTGCCGCTCCCCCAATTAATTTCACCATGAATGCCTGCCCGCTTTGTATAATTGCGGTCGCGCTTGGATAACTTCCTGTTAATGGGGCCATAACACCGTTCGTATATGTTACATAACCGCCAACATTAAAATTACCGGGACCATTTAACTTAGGATCCCAAACATAAAACTGCGCATCACCGGATTGCGCACCTGCGATGCCACTGGAATGACTAAATATTAAACGTAGGTTAATAGGGGATACAAAGGGATTACCAATAAATATGATATCCCCTGCATTACCAGTGAAATTCCGCGTAATGCTGTTACCATTCGTTTCATTAAGTATGCCCTTAACACGCAAAACAGTGTTGTCAAATGGAGCAGAGGTGGCCAGTGAAAGATTAACAGCCCTGCTGCCTCTTACAAACAGGCAGTAAGCGTTATAAGTATCTATCGGTGTTGATATGGTGGGCGGTTCTACCACGTTCCATGTATTAGTTGTGCGATCCCACACTTTTATCGAAGGATTCACAGTTGTATTATAATCATACCCCAAAGAAGTGACGTTGTTGCCGGTAATATGGGTACCAAAACTCGGGTGAGGATTTTGATTATTAGCATAATTCAATGTAGGATCTGTATTATTCACACCTTCCTGCCATGCATCCCTTATTGTTTGAGTACTGCTGCTGAAAGGCACGCTCACGAATCGCCACGCCCGTCTTCCGGGTATAAATCTTTCTACGGTAACCTCGCCTGTAATGCTGCCTGTTGATTCAGTTATTCTTGCCGTACTGAGCAACTGGGATTTTATAGTAAGATTTCCATTGGCGTTTAATGTGCCATTTACACTTAATGCGCCCGGGCTTCCCAGCGAGCCGGCATCAATATTTAATGAGTCGCCGATAGTTGCACTCGCAGATGAATTTATCGTAAGCTTTTTTAAATAATTGTTGTTGGGGATGCCCGGATAAACATTTGGCGTGAAATGCAACGTTCCTGCGGCGCCACCAATTACAAGATTGGAAGTTGCTGATCCCGAAAGTGTTCCGGATGTTGTACTTACTGTTCCATTTAAAGTAAGGGTATTGCCATTAATGGCAAAAGCGCCATTAGTGAAAATGGCTGTAGTACCCACCGTTAAATCTGTACCCATAGTAGCCAACCCGGCAGCTGACCGGTTCATGGTAAGTTCTCCAAGTGTTTGGGCTCCGCTTGTAAAATTGAGCGTGCCCAACGTTCCGGTTCCCCCTATGTACAATGCAGAAGCTGATGAGCCGGTTAATGTTCCGGTTCCTGCAGCGTCAATTTTCCCATTTAATGTAAGCTTACTGCCATTCAGTTTCAATTCACCGGCTGTTAGTGTTACCGTATCGCTTACGGTAACATCTTTACTCATAGTTACAGAAGCGCCGGAAGTTTTGTTGATCTTGAGGTTATAAAAATCGGTATTGCTGGATCCGCCGATCGTGACATTGGTACTGGAATCGAAACTTACCGTTGAGGTTTTTGGAATAAATGTGCCGCTATTGGTCCAGTTACCTTTTACGGTAATAGTCTTGTTAACCGTATCGGAAGCGGCGAAAGTTTTACCGGCATTAATTAAAAGGTTTCCAAGAATATTCAGATCACCGCCCGCAGTTTTTACGGCAGTATCAGCACCCTTGATCTCAACATTTCCATAATCCGCGCCTCCGTAGATAGTCTGCCTGCTCATTCCATCATATATGATAGTACTGGTGGGATTGAAGTTGTAAGTTTTATAGGTATCAGGTAGTGTACTGGATGCGCCTGCCTTTGTACCTAATACGAGCGTGCCTCCTGCATTTACCTGGATAAGCCCATCAGGGCTAACCGCGGTGCCGCTGCTGGGCACTACAACGGCTCTTACCGAAAATAAACAATTGTCATTTATAATCAGCGCTTTTCTGATGACCAATGCATCGTTTTCGCTGCCGCCTCCACTGGCAGGCTTTTCATAATATACGTTTGAAAGATTTACGCCACCTCCGATCTTTAACGTTCCCGGCACACGGTCCGGGGCATTTTCTGCATATGACAGTATGGTCTGCTTTGATGTGCCGTTAAATAACAGGGTACCGTTATTGAATTTGTCGATACCCAGGTTAAATCCCAATGTTGTAGAATCCCCGTTAAAAACAAAACTTCCCAGCGTTGCAGTATTTGACAGGCCCCCAACAATGATAGTATTACTAAGATTACTTGTCCACTGGCCTCTTGTTGTTGTGCCAAATACAACATTTTTATTAAAAGTTGTAGTGGTAGCAGTAGTGGTACCCCCAATCACGAATTTTACCGGCATGCTGCCGGAATTACTAAAGGTTGCAACTCCGTTAATCGTAAATAAAGTATTATTCTGAAAACTAATTGCGCCCTTCCCGCTTGCTGAAACCGTGAGCGCACCATTACATACCGTAGCAGTTCCGCTAACCGACATGTTGATTTCATCGTTAAATAATGTTGTTCCTGTATTGGTTATAGAGAGTGAGCCATCAATGGTAAATGTTTTAGTGATGTTCAAAGTAATCAGCGTAGCAGCGGAAGCCGAACCGGTAAGAATAATGTTTAAGGCCTTCATAGATAAGGAAGTGGTTGCAGCTTTTAACTGCAGCGTATATGTACCGGTAACAGATCCGAAGTTCATTACGCAGCTGTCAAGAATTGTAGGCGCGCCTACCGGAAGCCAGTTATTACCATCTTCAAGTTTATTATCTCCCGTTCCCCCGGAAACGCCGGCGCCATTCCATACGCGCGTCGTTTGTGCCTGTACATTGACAATACCAAAAAACACTGCCAACGTAACAAAAATTACCAGCAGCAAATTTTTTCCAGTCTTCAAATTATATCGCACAAAAGTCGTTCTCATAGCGCTCATTTAGGTTAAACCATATTTTATCATTTCCCACATCCCACTGCTCAAACCATGGTTTTTGATGGTTTTGACCGGGATTGATATTTACGGATTATACGTGTATAATTACACAATTCAACGCACGAAATTAAATATTTTTTTATGAGTTTTTTAAGGATTATTAAAATTTTAGCAGGTGCGTTCACAACCAGGTATTATTACAATTTTATCGCCTAGGTATCAGCCTTATCATTTTCGGGATCCGGCAGCCTTTTCCTCCCTCCAAACTATCCCTTACTGCTTCTCTTTAATACACCTCGAATACGCTCTCAACCAATAAACAGAACTTTATTTCACTTGCTAAACCGCATAAAGTTGCAAAACCCCTTTAGGATAATCAAAAATCTTGCAAAATTTTGCTGACTTATATTTCCTTCTGCCAACGGCGGCATGAATACGGATTATTTACCCAATGGGCCTTAAATTTTGGGGTATTACCTGTTGATACCAAAGCTACTAAAACCTGTGAGGCCTGAAAAACCTCACAGGTTGGAAACAGATTACAAAAAAGCCCATGCCTGGTAACCTATGGCACTAGAGGCTCTGGCTGCGATTTGCCTTTGTTATCCACTATCACTCTTGCGGTTTTAAAGCATTGTAAAATACAGGGTTTATAGTCTTTTGTGCCCTGGCAAGACCATCGAGGCGCAACAGGATGGGCCTCAGCTTGCCATTTTTCTGCAACAGCTACGGTTGCTGAAGATTTGTTGGTAATGGCATTGCGTGGTGCTGAAAGCAGATCATATAAGCTTCAATTAATTTACCGAAGGCTGTGATGTCTGCTTCGCTGATACCATAGTCTGCGAGTTTTCAATAATGGCGATGATACAGCTCCGATTAAACAGGATACTCAGCAATTCCGTATCTCTCATTCTTTTTAAACCTGCTGGTACTGAAGTTAAACGACTGGAATAGCTTCTCTGAAGGAGAGTAAAATCTTAAGCAGCAATCGAATACTGAAATGAGAAAATTCTAACAAGAATTGAGTTCAAAAGCTTTAAAATGAATATTAAACCGTCTGTCTACCTATCCCCTGCCAGGGCCTTGCCTCCAATATAGTCCGACCACATTTCTACCGGTGAAGGCTGAAACGAAGAGGAAAAAACAACCTGCAAGGCTTCATTATTTTCAATTCGATCCTTTACAACTTTTGCCGGCGTACCAAAACATATTTTGGCAGCAGGCAGCGATTTAAATACGGAGGAACGTGAGCCTACAACGGTACCTTCACCTATGGATATACCCGGGGCTACAAATACGTCAGCCGCAAGCCAACACTGGCTTTGAATGATGATCGGCTTTACATAAATTGAGAAATCCACGTTACGATGGTGGTGGCTTCCTGTACACAGGTAGGATCTTTGAGAGATAACAGAATGATTGCCAATGTAGATATCGCCTAAATTATAAAGAACAACCTGATCTCCAATCCAGCTGTATTCACCTATATGCAGCTTCCACGGAAACTGGATATGTGCCGAAGGCCTGATCATAACTTTTTTACCTATCCGGGCGCCGAAGCGACGCAACAGAAATCGCCTCCATCCATACATAAACTGGGGAGACGTTTTAAACAGTAACATTTGAACAAGCCACCAGGTTTGTACAAACCAGGCAGAGCGACCCCTGAAATCCCTGGGGAGTTTAAAGTCTTTTAAGTTTTGGAACTGCATAATTCTTATTTAGGTACGGATAATCTAATAAACCACTTTTCTGGTTAAAATCGTATGCTTAAAGTCAGTTTTTTATAAATTTGAAATTTTTTGCAGCAATTTATTGTAAATATAAAGGCTAATTATTTACTTCAGCAAAAACGTTTGATTTTTTTAAACCATTATAAATATTTAAGCGGACATCATCAAAAAAATATATTAGGAAAATTTTAACAGTCCGAAATTTGTTTTTACCAATTTGTCCGGTCATATTTTTATCAAATAAATAACATTAAAATTTGTTTAATGCACAATGTTTCCTCAGGCAGAATAATTCTTTGATTTAAATTTGCCGCAAATGTATCAATTGAAACGGGAATTTAGCTTTCGCAAAAAAGTCTTCTCCAGGTAAGTCTCTACATGAAAGGATCAGCATTTAATATTATTAAGTTTTTGGTAATTTTTGTACTGTTGCTCGAAGGATTTTATTTCTATATTGCAATCACTTCCGAAGGGGGCAGGTTGTTTTCACCTTTTTTAAGCAAATATTTAAATTTCCCGGATTGGCTTTCAATGACTATAACCAAGTTTTCGAAATTTCTACTTGAAATTTCCGGTTACAGAATTTATCAGAAAACCCCTACTAACATAACGATAACAGGAAGCAGGGGTGTTAATTTGGACTGGGCCTGTCTTGGCGCAGGGGCCATGAGCTTATGGGTTGCATTTATAGCTGCGCACCGGTGTGTTGTGAAATTTAAATTGAAATGGATAGCCGCCGGCATCGGATTGATTTGTTTTGTAAATACTTTGCGCGTGGTAATGATTGCTTTGAGTAATCATTATCATTGGGTTTATATCCGGCATTTTGATGCACATACAAGTTTTAATATTTTAACTTATACAATAGTTCTTCTCTTAATGTATCTGTTTGTGCGTAGCTACAATCTCCTAAAAAAAGATAGTTCTGCTGAAATACTTTCTACAGGTATCACTCAACCTGATCTGCGCACCTGAATTATTTAATGCTTTGATACCTTGCTCATATTCCGCAATCTTCGGAAGTTTATTGGCACATCTTTAGATTCGTTAACCGTGGTTTCACTTCAAAATATGCCATATGTCACGCTGGACAATTATTTTTTTGGTCATTGCGATCATAGCTGCAATCTTTGGATTTGGAAACATTGCAGCCGGTGCAACTGATATCGCCCGTATCCTGTTTTTTATCTTTATCGTACTTTTTCTCTTGTCGCTTATACGCGGCAGGCTTTAAAGTATTTCCCGAGTATGAATATTCCCATCAGGGTAGCCAGTAATTATTTTTGTTGCCATGCCCACAAAAAGCCCTGTTTCAACAACACCGGGAATAAGATGCAATGCTGTATTCAGTTGTGACGGATTATCTATCTTATTAAAATAACAGTCCAGGATATAGTGACCGTGATCTGTAATGAACACCTTATTTTCTCTTTCCCTTATTTCAACGGTAATATTATAAGTATTCTTAATCTTCCGCATCACCTGCCTCCAGCCAAACGTTATTACCTCAACCGGCAGGGGAAAGACACCAAGAGTTTTCACATCTTTCTTTGCATCCACAATAATGATCAATTCATCCGATGCGGCGGCTACTATTTTTTCCTGTAATAATGCGCCTCCGCCACCTTTAATTAAATTACCTTTTTCGTCTGCTTCATCTGCCCCGTCTATAGTAAGTTGTAAACTGTCCATGGCATCAAGTGAAACATAGCCTATGCCTTCATCTTTCAATATATTTTGCGTTTGAACAGAGGTACACACGGCTGTAAATTCCAGGCCCTCCTTTTTACGTTTGCCTAATTCTTTTAAAAGCCAGTAAACGGTTGAACCAGTTCCCAAACCAATATGCATATCCTGTCTGACGAAGTCAGCGGCAAATGTTCCTAAAGCCTGTTTTATCGCATCCTGGGTAAGCATAAGTAAAGATAAGTATGATGCGGGAGGTACGAAACTTCACATCATTGTTATACTTCATATAATTCTGAAACAGCTAAACTAATGAAAGGTTTAGGGTTGAATAAGTGAAGCTGTTATTTCATTTAATTTTTTTACACGTTCTTTAAACCCGCTTTGAATATTGTTTCTTATTGTGTTCAGGTTTGAAACAACCGATTCCAGTTCGTCGGGCAATACTTCATTAAAAAATTCTTTTAATCTTCTTGCAAGCGTTGGTGATTTGCCGTTAGTGGAAATTGCGATTTTAATATCGCCCTTGGTAACAACAGAACCCAGGTAAAAATCGCAGAGAGAGGGTTTATCAGCAGCATTAATAAGCCTGCCTTTTTGCTTGGCATCGTAACGTATCTGTTCTGCTAATTCTATGTCATTCACTGCCGCAATAACAAGATCGCACTGGTCTAAATAAACCGATTTGTAATCATCATAAATTAATTGCACATTAGGGTATTGAAAAGATAATTCTTCCACTTCAGGCTTAAAATGTCTGGCTACAATACGTATCCGCGTATCCGGCGAATTGGTTAATACCGTGGTTAATTTTTCATACCCTATTTCTCCTGCACCAATGATCAATAACCTCAATTCTTCAAGTTTAAAAAAAACAGGAAAGAGATTATTTTTATTATCCCTCATAATTATACGGTTTATTTACGGGTTGCCGGTCAGGCTAAATATTTTGACTACTTAAACAACGATCTTTTTTCTTAAAACATAATCACCAAAAGGTTCATTCAGATTTTTATTAGAGGAGAAGTCTGCCAACAGAACATCAAGGCTGCTAAGTATTTCAGGTTCTTCAATATTTTCCTTATACAACTTATTCAGTCTTTTGCCAATGGCATCTGCACCAATATGCATGTTATATTTTCCATAAGCCGTACCAACAAAACCAATTTCGGCAGCAACAGATCTGCCACAACCATTAGGGCAGCCAGTCATGCGAACACTGAGTTCTTCATTATTCAAATTATATTTATTCAACAGCACTTCAATTTTATCAATCAATGAAGGCAGATAACGTTGCGCTTCGGCAAGAGCTAGGGGGCAGGTATTAAAAGCCACGCATGCAACCGCGTTGCGGCGTACCGGTGAAGCTGTTTTTGTAACCTGTATCACGCCATATTGCTGAAGGATGGTTTCTATTTCAGTTTTGTCCTCGGGTTTAATATCACTGATTATTATATTTTGGTTACAAGTAAACCTGAATTGTGTTTTACCTGTTTTGGCAATTTCATAAAAAGCTTTTTTAAACTGCACTCTCTCTGAATCCATGACTCTACCCATTTCAACAAAAGCTGTATAATAAAATAACCCGTCATGATTTTTATGCCAGCCATACTCATCGTGACGAATAGTTAACTCATACTGCTTTTCAGGTTGGAGTTTGATGCCGCTTCTTTTTTCAACTTCCGCTTTAAAAGCATCAATACCCATACGATCGATCGTATATTTAAGTCTTGCCAGTTTCCTGTCACTGCGATCACCAAAATCCCGTTGAACAGTTGCGATCATATACACTGTGTGTAACAGGTCATCTTTGTTTATAAAACCAAGCATTGAAGCAAGCCTTGGGTAGGTCGCGGCATTTCCATGCGTCATTCCTAATCCCCCGCCAGCAGCGACATTAAATCCAATTAATTCATTTTTTTCAATGATGGCAATGAGGCCTATATCGTTTGTAAAAACATCCACATCGTTATAGGGTGGGATTGCAATGGCTATCTTAAATTTTCTTGGGAAATAACGATCCTGGTATAATTCATCTTTCTCCTGCTCCGCGGAAATTTTTTCGTTATCCAGCCATATTTCATAGTAGGCATTTGTTTTTGGTAACAACAGCTTACTTATTTTTTCGGCATAAGGAAAAACCTCTTCATGCACGGGGCTGAACCGCGGATGCGCACTTGCAACAACATTACGGTTTACATCGCCGCAGGCAGCAATACTGTCTAATTTTACTGTATTAAATTCCCTGATAGTTGGTTTGATGTTATGTTTTAAAACACCGTGTAGTTGTATCGTCTGGCGCGTGGTGATTTTTATAACAGGGCTTGAATATTGTTCGCTAACCTCATGCAAAGCGAGCCATTGCTTTGCTGATAACAATCCACCCGGCAAACGCAGGCGGATCATATAAGAATATGCACGCTCCAGTTTTTTTTCAGCGCGTTCTTCTCTCCTGTCACGGTCATCCTGCATATACATACCGTGAAATTTTATGAGTGCCTGGTCGCTTTCACGAATCTGGCCTGTGTGTTCATCCAGCAAACTTTCTTTTAATGTACCACGCAGACCCTTACTTTCCTTTTTAATTTTTTCTACTAGAGATTCAGCCATTGTATATAAATATTTTGATTTCGGAGCAAGGCTCGCGAACAGAGTTTATCTATCGATCCGGCCTTGTACCTCCGGTTTATTTTCAACTATTAAAACTTAATAAACATCTTTTGCAAAACGCCCTTCATCTTCGAGCTTAAATAAATATTCTGAAGCCGCGGCCTCATCAATACCAGCCTCTTTGCTGATGATATTGATCAATGTTTGCTCAACGTCTTTTGCCATCGGGTCTTTACATCCGCAGATATAAATATGAGCACCGTTCTCAAGCCATGCAAACACTTCTTTTGATTCCTGCTGCAGGCGGTGCTGAACATATAATTTCTCCTGTTGATCTCTTGAAAATGCAGTGTTGATCCTGGTAAGCGAACCCATGTCGAAAAATGAAAGCAATTCGCTTTGATAAAGGAAGTCGGTTGCGAAATGCTGGTCGCCAAAGAAGAGCCAGTTGCGGCCAGGTGCACCTTCAGTATCCCTGTGAAAAATAAACGAACGGAAAGGCGCAATACCTGTTCCCGGACCAATCATTATAATATCTTTTTCATAATCAGGCAAGCGGAAATTATCATTAGGATGAATATAAAATCTAACTTCATCACCTTCATTCAATCCTGCAAAATGACTGCTGCAAAAGCCATATTTTGTTTTGTTATTTACTGAAAACTTATTGCGGCTTACGGTGATATGAACTTCATTATTGCCATGTGCTGACGGTGATGATGAAATAGAGTATAATCTTGGCGTGATCGGTTCAAGAATCGCAACCAGGCTCTCTATTGAAACTTCGGCACTTAAAGGATACAGTGATAAAATATTTTTAAGGTCAAGTCTTACTGATGGCAATTCAGTTTTCGTGAGCAATGCATATTTTTCAACAATTCTTAAAGGCAGATGAAGAATATTGAGCTTGTGTTTGAACAGGTCAAACAATGTTAGCGTTTCGTCTTTATACTTTATTGTTTGATTTTTATATGCTGCCAAGAGGCTGATAATTTCATTTACATCCTCATCAGTATTTGGAGGAACAATGCCTAAGGAATCACCCGGCAGGTAATATATCCCTTCATTGCTGCCGATCTCAATATGCCAGGTTTCTTTAGATGAACCTTTGTCATTAAGATTAATATGGGTTTTTATCTTCCCGTTATAAAAAGCCTTTCCATGTTTAGCCGAATGTTTTAGCTGACCTGCGGCGGAAGATCCCGATGATAAGGTTGGCAAAACAGCTAATATATTGTTTATCCATTCTTCTGATGAGGCATAAAAATCAGTATCCGATTTTTCCAACGGTAAAATTTGTTTTGCCCCATACTGAAGCAAGCGTGCATCAACATCTTCCCCTGCTTTGCAAAACAGCGGGTAAGAGGTATCACCTAATGCCAGCACAGCATACTTCAGATTCCCAAAATCGTGTTCTTTCGTGTGCAGGTGATCATAGAATTTTTTAGCGGCAGCTGGTGGTTCACCGTCGCCCTGCGTACTCATAATAATAAAAACAAGGCCTTCTTTTTCAAGGTTAGCAACGGCATATTGATCGAGCGCTGTAAGACTTACTTTATGCTGTTTGCTTTTTAAAGCGGCTGCAAGTTTTGAAGATACCTTTTTTGAGTTGCCTGTTTCTGTTCCGTACAACACTGAAATTGTAAGTTTTTCAGTAGCCGGTACTGCTTCAGCTATCGCGGGGGGAGCAGCAGCCACCCCCTTCTTCTCAGACAAGCCTGCAAGAAAACCGCTCATCCATATGATCTCATCTCTCGACGAATCCTGTATAAAGTGTTTAAACGATTTAAGTTTTTGTTCTGTTAGCATTGCGCATTATTTTTCTCCTGTTACCGGTAAACAGGTTGTATGAATGAATTTATTTTTAAATAGTTTGTTACTGTTTCAACACTCCGGAAATAGTTTGATGAAACCCTGTCTGTTTGAAACCAGGAAAAATCTTTATGTAATCCGGCAACCTTACCCATAATTACGATCGACGGGCTGGAAAAATCCTGTTGCGGATGATTTAAAAATGATTGTAGTGTGAAGGATTGTACGCGTTGATTAGGCGTGGTCGCCTGTTCAACCACAATAAAAGGAATATCTGTTTCCGCGCCCGCATTTAGCAGTTGCTGCACAATGGAAAGCAGGTTATTACTGCTCATATAAAAAACAAGGGTTTCATCGAATACAGCAAATTGCTTCCAGGTCTCATCGTCAATAACAGTGTTTTTATAATAGCTTAGCAACTGTACACCACGCGCATGACCCCGTGCTGTTAACGGAACTCCGCTATAAGCCGAAGCACCGGATGCCGCAGTGATGCCGGGTATGATTTCGTATGCTATATTATTCTCGGAAAGTGTTTTCAATTCATCATAAACATTCGAAAAGAAAGCAACGTCGCCACCTTTTAAACGAACTGTTCTTTCATATAAACCGGCAAATTGCACGAGTATTTTATTGATGTCTGTTTGTTTATACGAAAGCTGGTTCCCGCCTTGCTTACCTACATCAACAATAATAGCATTTGGGTTTGCAAAGCGTTCAATAATTTCATCGCCGGCAAGACGGTCTGTAATAATTACCTCGGCCTGCGATAAAAGCATGGCGCCTCTTACTGTTATCAAGTCAGGATTACCAGGCCCCGATCCAATAAAATAAACTTTGGATGAAGTTGTGTTGGATGAAGTTGGTGGTTTTTGCATGTATAGAATTTGAGAAAATTTTGATTAAGTTGTTCCTAATGAAAGGCCGACCCAGATAGCGATGATCAGCAACAACAACAGCAACACCTATCCCGAATGGATAAATGCTGTTGCAAGGACATTAAGCTATCCTTCGCATGAAAACTTAAGGCGCAGGCTTTATAAAATGCTAGGTATGTAACCAAATATTTCATAAATAAAAAAGACCCTCTTTTGTGGAGAAGGTCTTATATTTTTTTGCTTTATTATTTAATTAATTGCAAATCAATTTCCTTCCCCGTGAAGAGATGTTACACATACAACAACAAATTAAAGAAGGATTATACATTGCTTGCTTTGAGGAACAAATATAAAAAAGATGTCGCTTTAAATGAAATTTTTTTACGGAATGAAAGATGTTTTCTTAATATTTTATATAACTAACGTTGGTTAGCAGAGAGATCATGGTTAATGGTTCATAGTTCCTGGTTTGATTAAGCTACGTGTATAAAAAAACATGAACATATCACAGGTGCGAACTTTTGCTTTGAGCTAAAACCTATAGTACACTGATACAAATAAGTTACGTTTCGTGTTGTAAAAGGATTGTACCAGATGGCGTGGAAGTCAATAACTGGTGACGCCCTGAACTATGAATCGCATAAAAAACCCCGCCTTCAGCGGGGTCCTACTTTAATTTTCGTACTGTTTATAGTAATTCTTTTTCAGGTCGTCTATAGCCTGACCACGTTCATGTCTCAACTCCCTGATCTTAGCCCTTCTTTCAGAGCCAGACAAATCGTCGTCTGCTCTTACAGACTTGATCCTGTCGCTGTACTCATTTTCGATATCCTGGACCTTCCTGTCAAGTTTGGTAGGACGATCATAATATACAGTACGGCCATACCATGGATAATAAAACCCGCCATACAAATATGGGTTCCAATAAGGCCGTGGATAATACACTATGCGTGGACCTACAGGTACTGGCCGGTGAACAACTACTTTCTGTGCAGACGCACCCAAAGCAAGAAAAACTGAAAACAATACAATTGAAATCTTTTTCATACTGTTTTGCTTTTATAATAATATAGACTGAACTATTGCAAAACGATTAATGAACCCGGTACTTATAACATTGCAATAACAACCATGAAAGCTTACTGCCTGGTATATCTAAAATGGTTTATATGCGGCCTTTCAAAAAACCTGTTATAACAGGCTTTTACTCAATTATTATTACTAACTAAGCTATCGCGGAATTCGTTGTATTACGCTAAAGAGGAAGGTGGCAGGATAAGCTACCGTGTAGCGATGCTTAGTTTTTCAACATTAACAATGAACTAAGATATAAACAAAAAGCCCCGGAAACCCGGGGCCCATTTAATTTGACTGGTACTTAATCTCTCAATCAAAAAAACTACTTATACTGCGGTACTAAACCTTTAGCCAGCTCAACCATTTGTTTTAAGCCATCTTCAGGCAAGTTACCTTTCTTGAATTCTGCTAATACGCCAGGCAATTTGTTTTCCATTTCCATTAAAAAATGATCTTCAAAAGCCTTGATATTTTTTACAGCAACACCTTGCAGTAATCCCTGTGTGCCAAGATAAATAATGGCAACCTGCTTTTCTACAGGGAATGGTGTATACTGCGGCTGTTTTAATATCTCCACATTACGCGCACCTTTGTCAATTACCAGTTTTGTAGCTGCATCAAGATCGCCACCAAATTTTGAAAAAGCCTCCAGCTCACGATACTGTGCCTGGTCAAGTTTTAATGTACCGGCCACTTTTTTCATTGATTTTATCTGCGCATTACCACCTACACGACTTACAGAAATACCCACGTTAATAGCAGGGCGGATACCCGAATTGAATAAATTACCCTCCAGGAATATCTGTCCGTCTGTGATAGAGATCACATTAGTTGGGATATAAGCTGATACATCACCCGCCTGGGTCTCGATTATTGGCAGGGCCGTAAGTGAACCACCACCTTTTACAAGATGCCTGATGTTATCAGGTAAATCGTTCATTTCACTTGCAACTTTATTATTAGTGATAATTTTTGCAGCACGTTCCAATAAACGGCTATGTAAATAGAATACATCACCAGGGTATGCTTCACGTCCCGGAGGTCTTCTTAACAATAAGCATACTTCGCGATAAGCGACAGCCTGTTTTGAAAGATCATCATAAATGATCAGTGCAGCCCTTCCGGTATCGCGGAAAAATTCACCAATAGCAGCACCCGCAAAAGGAGCGTAGAATTGCAATGGTGCAGGATCACTTGCAGAAGCAGCAACAATAGTTGTATAAGCCAGGGCGCCATTATCTTCCAGCGTTTTCATTACACCGGCAATGGTTGAGGCTTTTTGGCCTATGGCTACATATATACAATAAACAGGTTTTCCTGCTTCATAAAATTCTTTCTGGTTGATGATAGTATCAATACAAATTGCCGATTTGCCTGTTTGCCTGTCGCCAATTACCAATTCACGTTGCCCGCGACCTATGGGAATCATCGCATCAATAGCTTTGATACCTGTTTGCAAAGGTTCCTTTACAGGTTCGCGATAAATAACTCCGGGAGCCTTACGTTCTAGTGGCATTTCAAAAAGTTCACCTTTGATCGGACCTTTACCATCAATCGGTTCGCCCAATGTATTTATTACGCGGCCAACCAAACCTTCGCCCACTTTAATAGAAGCAATTAAGCCGGTACGTTTTACATTATCTCCTTCTTTTATTCCCGCGCTTTCACCCATCAATACCACCCCTACATTGTCTTCTTCTAAATTCAATGCTATTGCCCGTGTGCCGGTTTCAAATTCAACAAGCTCGCCTGAACTCACGTTGTTTAACCCGTAAATACGGGCAATGCCATCACCCACCTGCAATACCGTTCCAACTTCCTCCAGTTGGGCGGCGGTTTTAAAATTGCTTAATTGCTCGCGCAATATTGCAGATATTTCATCTGGCTTGATACCTACCATAATACTTTATTTATGATGCTGTTATAATTAAATTACCGTATTCTTTGCACGTACAGATTTTCAATAAACTGCTTTCCAATAAATTGCAGGTCATTTTTAATACTTGCATCGAATAATATATCATGACTTTGTGCAATAAAACCGCCGAGAATATTTTCATCTGTGTTTGTTTTAATCTCAACGGTTTTATTTTGAAATCTTTTCAAATTCTGGAAACGGTTACGGATATTATTCTTTAACTCGTCAGAAATCTCAACAGCTGTTGTTATTTCAATAATCTCAATACCTTTCAGTTCACGGTATTTCTCAAAAAATTCCTCGGCAATTTCACGCAATATCCATTCGCGCCTTTTTGAAAAAACAAGATCGAAAAAAGAAAAAGAAAGCGCCGTGATCCTGTTTTCAAAAACTGCCCTGAAGATTTGTGATTTTTTATGATCACCGATCACTGGTGACAACAAAACTGTTACAAATTCAGGAGTAATTGTTGCACGGATAAAATCAATATCGGCTTTTACCTCTTCAAGCTGATTTCTTTCTATAGCCAAGTCAATCAAAGCCTTGGCATAACGTTGGGCAACCAGCTTATTTTGCATAGATATGAATGTTCTGAGTTGTTAAATTAGTTCTTTCCGGTGTTATCTGTATTAGTAATGTCAGCAGTCATTTTGGCAATGTATGCTTCATGATCTTTCCTGTTTACCAGTTCCCGACGAATTACTTTTTCTGCCACTTCTATGACCAGTTTACCAATCATATTTTTTACATCGGTAATAGCGGCGTTTTTTTGCTGTTCAATAGTATTTTGAGCATCTGTTATTATCTTGTCATATTCAGTCTTTGCTTTGTCCTTTGCATCTGATACCATCTTGTCAGCAACATTTCTAGCATCTTTCAGCATGCCTGCACGCTCTTCACGTGCCTGTGCCAGCAAAGCTTCATTTTCGCTTTTCATCTGCGCCATTTCTTCCCTTATCTTTTCAGCAGTAGCTAAAGAATCCGCAATAGTTTCTTCACGCTTGCGCAAGCCCTCTAAAATAGATGGCCAGGCAAATTTTTTCAGAATTAAAAAAACTACCAGGAAGGCTAATAGCGTCCAGATTATTAATCCAAGGCCGGGTGTAAGTAACTGCATAAATAAATCCTCCAATATCCGCGCGCGGCGGTAATTAAAAAACGGTTAAAGAACTTAAACCAATTTTGGGTTAAGCAAAACTGCAATGCAGTCAGAGATTTATTTAATAAACATCGCAAGAATACCTGCAATAACACCGAATAAGGCAACACCTTCAACAAGGGCCGCAGTAAGGATCATATTTGCCCTGATATCGTTAGAAGCCTGCGGCTGGCGTGCGATTGATTCAACAGCACCCTTACCAATCTGGCCAATACCAATACCTGCACCGATAGCAGCTAAACCTGCACCTACTGCACCGCCGGCGTTTGCAACCGCATCTAAGAGAATAACATTCATTAAATCCATAGTTATAGTTTATATTGATTAAAAATTTAAACGATTACAGCTTCATGATGCCCGTCAGTGTCATCATGACCTCCTTCAAATGACTGCCCTATAAATACCGCCGTAAGATTCGTGAAAATGTAGGCTTGTAAAAAAGCAACCAAAATTTCAATAAAATAAATAAAGATCACGAAAGCAACAGAGAGCGGGGAAAATCCCCATCCTGCTGCTGAACTTATCGCACCAAATATAAAAATGAGTGAAATAAGGCAAATAATAATGATATGGCCCGCTACCATGTTTGCAAACAGACGTATCATTAAGGCAATCGGCTTAATAAATATACTTAAGAACTCCACCAATATCAAAATGGGCTTTACTCCGGCAGGAACAGGAGGATTAAATGTATGTCCCCAAAAATGTTTATTAGTGCTTAAAATGATTACCACAAATGATATAACCGCCAGCACAAAAGTAAACGCTATATTACCCGTTACATTAGCCGTACCGGGAATTAAACCCACTAAATTATTGATGAGAATAAAAAAGAAAACCGTTAACAGGTATGGTAGATATTTACGGTATTTTGAACCCAGGCTCGGTTTGGCAACTTCATCCACAATAAACGTAATTACAGGTTCAATCAAATTCTGCATTCCTTTGGGAGCTGAGGTAATACCCTGTCCTGTCTTGTAACGCTTTGCAATGGCAAGCATGATCCATATAAGCAAAGCAAGTGCAATGATCATTTGCACAACATTTCGCGTTAATGAGAGATCGTATACTTTAGCTGATTGATCTACGGTTCCATCATCTTTTACAGCCACAATTTGCCCGTCGAAATATTTCATCGCATCAAGCCCCTGGTGTTGGATCTTTTCTGCAGTAAGTAAACCGTATCCTTCATGATCGTGCTCGCCATGATGAAACGCGGATGACATAAAGAAAGAAAAACCTTTTTGCGGGGAATATAATATTATGGGCAACGGAATAACAGCCGCATGTTCTTTGCCATCACTTCCTTCGTAAGAAAAGAAATGAAACTCATGTGCGTCCAATACGTGCCCGAAAATAACTTCATTAGCATCAAACTCCTTTTTCTGCTCCTGCTCAATAGCATGTTCCGTCTCAGGGAGTTGGCCCTGAGCTAATGTTGAAATTGAAAAAAGCAGGAAAAAAAAACTGAAACCCGTTCCCAGTAATGATTTTGCGCATTTTAAGGTCATATACGGCCCTGAAATTTTGCGCAAATATACGCGGATGCAGCTAAATAATGAAACGATATTAAAAACTAAAAAATAAAGCTTATCTATAGTCATGATGCTTATCTTTTCGTGCTTGTTCTTCAAGAATTTTTTCGATCTTTTCAAGATAGATAATATCAACCTGGTCTTTCGGGCAGTTAAGTGCCCTTTTATTTTGAATGAGATGGTTAATATGAAGAAACGGAACAACAATTCCGTTTAAATCTGCACGTAAAGCAACTGCATTACATTCCTTAAATGAAAATTCCTCAAGCCCTTTTATTTTAGTCATAATATTAAATAATGAACATTGTTCTCATTTAATTTTTTCCACAAAACAAAGAGTTCTTTCTCAGGAACGTCCATAAGAATTATAAGTGTGCGATTTTAGCATTACTTAAAGCATACTCACGGCGAAGCGTTTTGGTAAATAGCTGTAATTTTTCCATAGGTGAGCGCATTATGTTTTCTCTAAGCTTTTCATCTTCGGATCTGTTTACAAAACCTACATAGTCAGGCTGATCTTCATTTACACCACTTAAAGGCTTCATATCATGACTTAAATCTTTCACCTTTTCAACTTAAGTTTATACTGCAATTTAGTTTCATTTTTCTGCATTTCTCTTTAAATTGTTCATTCTTATATTATTTGGTTACTAATTTGATAACTACTTTTCTAAAAACAATGTATGCAATGGAGAGGACGCCGCGAAAGCGGTAATATAGAAGACCGCCGCGGCATGTCGGGCGGCGGGCTTGCAGTTGGCGGTATTGGCGGTTTAATTATTGCCGCCGTTATTTATCTTTTGGGCGGCGATCCTAACCAGGTTTTGCAACAGGAGCCCACGAGTACACAAACACAAACAGATCCCCGCGATCCAAACGACACTTTAAAAAGTTATCTCCTTGTTGTGCTTGGCTCAACGGAAGATACGTGGGCTAGCATATTTAACAACATGAACCGGGAATACACCGATCCAACATTGGTTTTATTTACCGGCCAAACCGATGCTGCCTGTGGACAGGCCTTTTCGGCCACCGGACCTTTCTATTGCCCGGCGGATCAGAAAGTGTATATAGATCGTTCTTTTTTTAATGAACTTTCCAATCGCTTTGGCGCCTCAGAAGGTGATTTTGCCATGGCTTATGTTTTAGCGCATGAAGTAGGACATCATGTACAGCATTTGCTGGGGATTACTACAAAAGTTGACCGGGCGCGTTCGCGTTTAAGCGAAACGGAATTTAATAAGCTAAGCGTTAAACTTGAACTGCAGGCGGACTTCCTTGCAGGTGTCTGGGCGCACTATAACAGGAATACTTTAGACCAGGGAGACATTGAGGAAGCTTTAAGTGCAGCCAGCGCAGTAGGTGATGATCGTTTGCAAAAACAATCGCAGGGTTATGTTGTGCCCGATGCATTTACGCATGGTTCTTCTGAACAAAGAATGTACTGGTTTAAAAAAGGGTTTACTACCGGCGATATAAACCAGGGAGACACCTTTAGTGATGTAAACCTCAATTAACGTGAGCCCGGGATGTTCAACTAAATAACCAGCGATTTGCGGCGCCGCTTTCATCATTCTAAATCATAAATTCTTTCCTCGTTTCTATAGGATTTTTCCGCGTTTTTACTCTTTTTTTTCCGCGGGAAACTGTTTATTTTCCGCGTTTTCCTTGCCATTTTCCGCGGAAAATTGATATTTCTCCGCGTTTTATTAAGATTTTTCCACGTTCCAGGTGTTCTTTTCCGCGTTTTACCCTTTTACCCGCGTTGCAGGCGTTCTTTACCGCAGAAAAACCCTCTTTCGCCCCTAACTGCTGCTTACCCTCAGGGTAAACTTCCCCTTTAATTGACGTTGACGGGTTAGTACGGTAATTATCCACGGCCTTTGTAAATGGCCCGGGGCAAAAAACCACTTTCTACCGAACTTAGTTAATTAGATTGCGAGCAGGGGTATCGTGATTGCTAAGGAATGTGAAATTATCGGGCTCAAGAAACTTTTTTTTAAAGCTGGCACATTCTGTGTTTAAAAAAAGACTTATTTGCAAATTATGAACACTATACCACTTAATTTCCAATACCAGGATAAACATTACCAGGGTGAGGCCATTACTTCTTCTTCGAAGCAAAACAGCGCAGTATTTCCTGCATTTGATATTTTTTTGGATAACGAGTATAACGGAACAATTGTGAAGGCAAAGGATCACTGGACTTCAGATAACCATTTCGACAGCGGCCTGCTTGCCGCTATTGGCAGTATCCTGGTACTACTTATTATGTAGTTAAAGTGAAACCCTTTAAACTCAGTTTAAATCAACCCTTGCGCCCCCAAAATAGTTTATTTTTGGCGCAGGGTTAAAATAGCGCCCCCCCAAAGCGTTCAGGTCATTTCCCAAACTGTAGGTTTCATTTAAAAGGTTATCGATTCCGAAATAAAGTTCAAGCGTTGTTTTCTTTAACTGCTTTTTATATCCAACCTTAAGTTGCAGCAACTGGTAGCTGTCTGCATATACATCATTGGCATCCGTAAGCGGTATGGACGAAGTAAAATTCAAATTTGAAGTAAGATAAACACCAGCATTCGTAGTAACATCCAGTGTTGAAACATTTATTGATCGAGGAACACCCGTTAAACGGTTACCTGAATAGTCTTTTGTTCCTGAAACATAATTATTAAATGTGTAAGGCTGATATGCAAAACTATTTGATAAAACAATACTGCTGATGAATTTGGAACGGTTACGCAACAGGTCAGCGTTAAACCATATCTCGAGGCCGGTTTGCTTTGTACCCCCGGCATTTAAAAAGTATACTGCGCCCGTACTATCTGTTTGCTGAACGATAGCCTGGTTTAAATTAAAGGAATAGAGGGAAACATCAAATTGAAACCGGTTACTTAAAGCACTGCCTTTAAACCCGGCTTCAACATTCCAGCCATATTCAGGCTGCAGGTTATAAAATTCGTTTGTTGAAGGACGAACTTCAGCCAGTGTTGGCGGCGAAAATCCTTTTGAAATAATACCATAAACAGAAACCGTTTCATTAATTGCATACAACAAACTCAATCTTGGTGCAATTAAGATATTTGTATTCTGATGCTGCCAGTAATTATACACCGAGTCTGATACACGGTTATATTTTAGTAATTGCTGATTGGCACTTAAACCAGCCTGGACTGTTAAATGCTTATACCTGGCATTGACCTGTGTGAACAAGAAATATTGAATAACCTTTACTTCGTCATTATACAGCAATGCACCGCTTTCCCCACTATTATTTTCATAATTATTGATATGTGAAATATTCTGCTGCCATTCTGCACCCGTTATCCATTTTACTTTCAGTGCATTCATCTCAAATGCCGTTCTTGCACCATAGTTTAATTCTTCCCGGTGCTCGTAATTTGTAATAAAAGGATTTTTAAAATCTGTATGATTAATTATGACGGAAGTTGTATTGCTGCAGATTTTATCAAAAGCCGAATATAAACTGAGGGCAGCAAAACCTGTTTTATTATAAACCCCCGTATTTTGTTGAACAGCACCCGGCAAAGTTGTTGTCGGTTGTCTTGCCAGGGTTGGCAAAGAGTCCATTTGCTGTTTTGTGATACCACCCGGTGTTTCATAATGCAGATCGGTATAAAATAATAAAGCGGATAATTGTTCTTTATTGCTGATCTTCCATTTCAGATCGCCCTGTATTGCATCTTTCCGCATAGCGCTTTGCTGCCTGTAACCTGTGCTTTGAAGGTGGCTTTGCTGAAGGTTAAAGGCAATATTTTGTTCCTGGTGACTATATCCCAACTGCTCATTAAATAAATTATATGAACCAGCTTCGATGTTTGCGATGAGGCTATTTTTTTTATTGATCACCGGCAGCCCCGATTTCAATAACACTGCTCCACCTGTATTAGCTCCATAAAGGCTGCTTGCAGGGCCCTTTGCAATTTCAACGGAGGAGAGCTGACTGATATCGACAAGATTCAGGTAAGTATTACCACCGGCATCGGTAAAGGGAATCTGGTTCCAGTAAACTTTGATATTTCTTACACCAAAAGGCGACCGCAATAAACTGCCACGTATAGATAAACGATAGCTGCCCGGGCTTCTCTCTTCCATTCTAACACCGGCAATTGTATTAAAAACAGGGACTAATGTTTTATAATCGAAACGTTGCAATGCTCCTTTGTTGATCAGTGCCAGCGAGGCAGGAGCATCTTTCCAGTTTGCAGCGCCACCGAATGCAGTTACAGTAACAGTTTCCAGTGTGGCGGTATCGCTTATTTTTTTGGCAGAATCGGTTTGGGCAAAGAGTTTAAAAGAGAACAACGTAAAGAGCAGCAGCCTGGAACACATGCTGAAGCACTTGTTGCAGATGACGGTAGTGCGACGCAACAGCAGCATCATAGTAGTAATGCAGATCGGTTCATAAAAATTGTTCATAGTCATGTTTAACAGTTAACAGATGAAAGATCAAATACTATGAACTATATGCTATGAACCATGAATTATTTCTTCATATACATTACATCCTTTACCATCTTTACCGTGCGTGGAATATCGGGAAGGTAGGCTGCAACAAGATTAGGGGCATAATGCATGGGAGCATCGGCACTGGCCAGGCGTAATACGGGTGCATCAAGGTAATCAAACCCCTCCTTTTGTATGCGGTAAGCCAGTTCACTTGCCACACCGCACATTGGCCATTCCTCCGCAACGATTACCAGGCGGTTGGTTTTCTTTACACTTTCCAATACAGTTTGCCAATCCATGGGACGTATTGTGCGGAGGTCAATTACTTCGGCGTTTACATTTTCTTTTTCCAGTTCTGCTGCAGCACCTAATGCAACTTTCATCATTTTATTAAATGAAACGATTGTTACATCGCTGCCTGGCTTTTTCACATCGGCTTTACCCAACTCAATATAATATTCCTCTTCAGGCACTTCGCTTTTATCTCCATACATTACTTCACTTTCCATAAACATTACAGGATCTTCCTCATAACGGATAGCCTGTTTAAGTAATCCTTTCGCGTCATAGCCATTTGAAACGGAAACCACTTTCAACCCGGGGATGTTAGCATACATATTTTCAAATGCGGTGGAGTGTTGTGCACCTAATTGTCCTGCACTTCCGTTTGGTCCACGGAAAACGATCGGGCAGCCTATCTGCCCGCCGCTCATGGCAAGCATTTTGGAAGCTGTATTTAATATCTGGTCGAGGGCCAACACAGCAAAATTCCATGTCATAAATTCTATAATCGGACGCAGGCCATTTTGTGCAGCACCCACACCGATACCAGAGAAACCCAATTCTGAAATGGGCGTATCAATTACACGCCTAGGGCCGAATTCTGCCAGCATTCCCTGGCTTACTTTATAAGCACCGTTATATTCGGCAACTTCTTCACCCATTAAAAATACCCTGTCATCTCTTCTCATTTCTTCGTTCATGGCTTCGCGTAAAGCTTCGCGAAAAGCAATTTGTCGCATAGTAAATTTTTAGCGCGGCAAAAATACATGAATAAAGGTTTACAATTGCATACGTTTAAGAGTTTAAGGGTTGTATGCAGGTTTTAACTTTTAAAGGTCCTTTTATTATGGCGGATTATTGAAAGGATTACAAAGCGCTTTCCCTTTACTTTGCGCAAATTTTCTCTGATATGGCTTTTGATGATACCATAAAGAAGCTAACATTGTGCCTGGTATTGCTTATATTTTTAATACACGCTAATGCTCAAAACAGCGACAGTCTTATCTATCCCGATGAAGCCCATTTTAAAAATATCCGGCAGCTAACGTTTAATGGCGACAATGCTGAAGCTTACTGGAGCTATGATGACAAACAGGTAATCTTTCAGCGGAAAAATGAAAAGGAAAATGTGCTGTGCGATCGTATGTTTATCGGTAACATACCACAACAGGGCGAATCCTTTCAATTTAAACAACTGAGCAGCGGCAAGGGAAGAACAACCTGCGGCTATTTTTTACCCGGTGGCAAACAGGTGGTTTATGCTTCAACGCATTTAGGAGGAGATAGCTGCCCGCCGGTTCCTGACCGAAAGCAGTATGGAAACCGCTATCTGTGGCCGGTTTATTCAACTTATGATATCTTTTTGGCAGATACTTCCGGAAAGATACTCAAACAGCTTACAAAAGAAAAAGGTTATGACGCTGAAGCCACGCTATCACCCGATGGCAAAAAAATGATATTTACTTCTGTACGGAATGGCGATCTTGACCTGTTTGTGATGGACCTGGGAACAGGAAAGGTTTCTCAAATTACCACCGAATTAGGGTATGACGGGGGCGCATGGTTTAGCCCGGATGGCAAAAAAATCGTTTGGCGCGCAAGCCGCCCGAAAACGCCGGAAGAGATCACGGACTATAAAGATCTTTTATCTAAAGGATTAGTAGCACCCACGCAAATGGAAGTATTTATAGCCAATGCCGATGGCACAGACCAGCAACAAATAACACATTTAAAACAGGCCAACTGGGCGCCTAATTTCACACCGGGGGGTAAACACATCATTTTTTGCAGCAATTATGAGTATGAGCACGGCTTTCCTTTCAATATGTACGTAATGAACCTTGATGGCAGCGGGGTTCAAAAAATTTCACATAGCAAAGGCTTCGACGCATTTCCTATGTTTAGCTACGATGGCAAAAAGCTGATGTTTTCCTCCAACCGTAACAGCCATGGCGGTTACGACATAAATTTATTTATGGTTGACTGGGTAGAATAGATGAATGATGAATAATGAATAATGAGTTGCTGAATTACCGATTACTCACCACTCCTATGTAAAGGTGTTAGCTGCATATAAGTGAATAAAAATTTTGCGATATGTATTTGGTTTTATGTCATTGTTTAAATTTTTAAATCACAGGCGGTTAAACTCCTATCAGCAGTCAGCACCGGGCCGCTGCAATTTTTTATCAAGCCTTAAGATAAAAGTATAAAGCTGCAGACTCACAAGAAGCAGTCTATTACAGCTGCAGTGGTCAGTAAGCAGTCCTTATACTGTTTAAATTACCTTCTGTGATGTTTTATAATTACAAAGAACTTTTTATTTTTATGCTGTCAGTCCCAAGAGGAAACAGGCGCTGCCGGAGGGCAACCTGCCAGCAATAAGACTGATGCATATACGATAGTAAAGGAGTTGATCAATCGGCTCCTTTTCTTTTACTATCGGTTTGCCATATGGCTCAAAAAACTCATTAACTCCTCTGACTTTCATGCTATCACTCCCTTCTGATAAGGCCTGCCGCTTAACAACACGGCTCTTAATCTTCTCAACAGTTTGCGTGCAATCCGTATGATAGCCTGGGTACCCTTCATTCTTTTAAGGAGCGTTTGATAACTGTCCATTAAAGCCGGATCTGTTCTGACAGCCTGCCAGGCTGCTTCTATCAAAGCACTGCGTAACTGCTTATGCCTTCTTGTTGTTATACCTGTGTCCCGGTGAACATCCCCGCTGCTGTCTGTATCGGGACAAAGTCCCACAAAATCATTTAATGCATCAAAGCCTTTAAAGCGGTTTATATCACCCGTTTCAAGTAAAAAGAGCATGGCTGTTGTCTGGCCTATGCCAGGAACACTGGTAGCCAGTTTTACACCATCCGCATACCTCGTTTTACTCATTTCCCGTAATTTCCTCTCTGCTTTTAACAGTAACTGCCGCAATAATTTTATTTGTTCCAGCATCAGCATTAAAGTGTCTTTGAGCAAGGCATCTTTTTCAGCCTGCTGTTCTACCCAGTTCAGAAAATTACGGCTCCAGTTATTGCCCGCATATTGGGGTGGCAAATCAATGCCCTGGTATTTCAATAAGCCTTTTAACCTGTTCTTACTTCTGTTAATATCACCGGTTAAACGCTTGCGGTATCTTACCAGGTTACGATCTTTCTGAATCTCTTCGTCCGGAACATGAATGCCTTTTAAATTGCCTGATGCATAATGATGCGCCAGCTTTAAAGCATCTACTTTATCGGTCTTCCTTCTTTTTTCCTTGTCCGTTGTACTAACATCTGCTGCATGTACTACAATGCATTCCATACCTGCAGCCTCCAATGCGCGCTGAAGTGTAAAACCCCAAGCGCAACTTTCATATACACATTTAAATGATGCCCCAGGATAGTGCCTCTTCAAATGTTCAATCAACTTTTCCTTATTACTTTCCATGCGATGATTACCAAGGCAAATCCCATTTAATACCCTGGCCACCTGGTAATCTTTCTGGTGCACATCTATTCCCACATAAATCGTCTTACCTGTAAAATCAATAATGTTTCTACCTTTGATACCGGTTTCGGTAGTAGCTGAAGTTTGCTGTTTCATATTTTATGATTTTTTCGCAAAATTCTTCATTGCAGCCTTGATTAAAACTCTCGGACTGCTGCTGCACCGAAACCTTTTACATATAGACTCATTACTCATTAACGATACTTATTTTTGACATAATCAAAAGCTATAATAACTATGTATAACTTCTTTCTTGGCCTTCATAATTTATTACGCTGGATAATATTGTTATTACTCCTCATAAACCTTTTAAGGCATTTTGTGGCTATTAACCAGCCTTTTGGCAAAGCCGACAAAAAGCTTGGTTTATGGCTGATGATCTTTGCCCACATACAATTTGTGATTGGATTGTACAACTGGTTTGCAGGATCATGGGGCTTTCAGAATTTTAAAAACAATGGCGCTGCTGTAATGCAAAACAGTGCGCAACGATTTTTTGCAGTAGAGCATACTGTGGCGATGATAATAGCAATTATACTGATCACCGCTGCAAGAGGTATTTATCGCAAAGATCTTTCCGATGGGAAAAAACATCGTCGTTGTATTCTTTTGTATGCACTTTCACTCTTAATAATACTGGCTATGATCCCATGGCCGGGCATGGACGACATAGGGAGAAGCTTAACCCCAAAATTTTAGATTTTAGGTATACAGAGCCATTTACGGCTGTAGCGTATGCACATTTGCATAGAGAAGGACCGGGTGTACCATTAAATGTAGCCAAACGAACAGGAAATTCCTAAAAGCATTCGTGTTGAAAACTATTTACCCGGCAAATGATTATGCACACTTACGCAACGCATACTATCTCTTTGACCAACTCCGTTATATTTGTTGTTGTAATTGTGTTATGGCTAACAGGTTAAAAAAGAAAACTGCAAAAGCGCCCAGCGCTGAAAAGTTAAATCCTGACAAGGAATCCGATGTATCTATCCAACAGGTTGTAAAAGATGAACGCACATCAAAAATTGCGGGCGCTGCAAGTTTATTATTTGCCGCGTTTCTGCTCATTGCTTTTTTTTCTTACTTTTTTACCTGGCAGAAAGACCAGAGTGAAGTAGCTGAATCCGGCATTAGAATTTTTTTTAGAAGTGATGCTCATGTTGAAAACCTCCTGGGCGTGCTTGGCGCTTATATATCTAACCTGTTTATGAATGATGGTTTTGGTGTCGCTTCTTTTTTATTCTGCACTTTCTTTTTTGTACTTGGTGTAAACCTTTTATTTGGAAGAAAAGTTTTCAACCTTGCACGCAACCTGCGCTACCTGATAGCAGGACTACTGGTTCTAAGCGTGGTATTTTCTTTTTTCCTGGGCAGAAGCTTTGCCTGGGGTGGTGCGGCCGGTGATCTGATGGTAGACTGGCTTGTTAAATGGCTTGGCAATATCGGAACCGCAGCTTTACTTATAGTTATTTTCCTTGCTTATATTATTTGGCGTTTCAACCCCCGGTTCAAACTACCTGCGCGTAAACAGAAATTACCGGTACAGGAAAATGTTGTACAAAAGGATAATCCCGCTTTCGATGATGAATACGACAGGTCTTATTATTCCCCTGAAGAAACATTATCAATAAATGAAAAATATGCTGAAAAAGGCGACATACTAACTAACAATAACAGGCTAAGAAATGATGATACCCGCATGCCCGATGAGCAGGGAAATATTGTTGTAATTATGCCCGGAACCGGTATCGATGGAAAACCAACAGATGAATTTAGCCTGACCGAAAAAGAACCTGCTTATCAACCAATGATCGATGAGTTGCTAAATCATAATGAGATGCTTGCGAAGGATCTGGACTTTGAGGATATCAATCCTACATCCAGGCAAAAAAGATCTGACCAGGCTGCTGACATGGAACTGGAGATAAAAGATAGTGTGGAGGATGAGGATGAAGAGCAACCAGCAGCCGGCAGCCAACAGTCAGCAGTAAAATCACTTGCTACCCGGCAGCTAACCGTCAACTATGAACCCACGCTCGATCTGAGCAATTATAAGTATCCTTCTTTGGAGCTGTTAGAGGCGCATGGCAGCGAAAAAATTGTGCATGACCCTGCAGAGCTGGAAGCTAATAAAAACCAGATCATCGCTACTCTAAAAAATTATGATATACAAATTCAACGCATCAGTGCTACCGTTGGACCAACAGTTACTTTATATGAAATTGTTCCTGCACCCGGCGTACGCATAAGCCGGATAAAAAATTTAGAAGATGACATTGCATTGAGTTTGGCAGCCCTTGGCATCCGCATTATCGCTCCTATACCGGGGAAAGGCACAGTAGGTATTGAAGTTCCGAATGTGCGCAAAACTGTTGTGAGCATGAAAACTTTGCTGGCCTCGGATAAATTTCAAAACAATACATTTTCACTGCCTATCGCCATCGGCAAAAAGATCGACAATGAAAATTTCATTGCTGATCTTGCCACTATGCCGCATTTATTAATGGCAGGGGCAACAGGCCAGGGTAAATCAGTTGGTATTAATACATTGCTTGTTTCTTTGCTCTATAAAAAACACCCGTCGCAGTTAAAGCTGGTGCTGGTTGATCCCAAGAAAGTTGAACTGAGTTTATACCGGGTTATTGAAAGGCATTTTCTTGCAAAACTGCCTGGCGAAGAAGAACCTATTATTACCGATACAAAAAAAGTAGTGCATACATTAAATGCACTGGCTACTTTAATGGATATACGCTATGATCTTTTAAAAGAAGCAAGTTGCCGCAACATAAAAGAATACAATGAAAAATTTATAACCCGGAAACTCAACCCGCAAAAAGGTCACGAATTTTTACCCTTTATCGTATTGGTGATAGATGAGTTTGCAGACCTGATTATGACTGCGGGTAAAGAAATCGAAATGCCCATTGCCAGGCTTGCACAATTGGCACGCGCTGTGGGTATTCATCTTGTAATTGCAACCCAAAGGCCTTCCGTAAATATTATTACCGGCACGATTAAAGCGAACTTCCCTGTACGTATTGCCTTCAAGGTTTCTTCAAAAATCGACAGCCGCACGATTCTTGATACAGGCGGCGCCGAACAGCTGATAGGGAAAGGCGATATGCTTATAAGTTATAATGGTGAGATCACCCGTTTGCAATGCGCATTTGTTGATACTCCTGAAGTAGAGCAGGTGTGTGAATTTATAGGCGAACAACAGGGATACCCGCAGGCATTCCAGTTGCCGGAATATGCAGATGAAAAAGAACTGGAAGCAAAGGGATTTGATCTCAATGACCGCGACCCGTTATTTGAAGATGCGGCACGTTTAATTGTACAGAATCAAATGGGCAGCACTTCTTTAATACAGCGCAGGATGAAACTTGGTTATAACCGTGCAGGGAGATTAATGGACCAGTTGGAACAGGCCGGGGTTGTGGGTCCGAACCTTGGCAGTAAAGCAAGAGACGTATTGGTAAAAACCGATGGCGAATTGCAGGAAATACTGGATATAATCCTTTAGAAACTTACATAAGATTCATTGCCAGCGCGAAGTTAGTAACGATACCAGGAAATGCCATCCATAATAACTGTGGATAGAAAACTATCAACAAAACAAGGACTACCATCCATCCAAAAAAACGAAGCCAGTAGTTTGAAGAAGATTTACGTTCAGCCATTGGAAAGTTTTTTGCAAAAATAAAAGGTTAACTATAATGAAGAAAATATTTATTCGCGATTAGATTATTTATATTCCATCATTGGATGCCTTTCAAACGTGTGTTTATTTTCATCAAAAATATAACGATAAGTAACCATACGCCGGCTTTGTGAAGCCCCAAGGCTTTTATAAATATTTATCATTTTAGGATTCCAGTCTCCAGCCCAGCCCATTTCGTATTTATCGTACCAGTTCTGGGTTTGAATAGGCAGTGATGCTTCGTAGATCATAAAGGAATCTATACCCAACGCCTGGAATTTCGGCACGATGCCAAATGCAACGCCCGTAAAAATGCGGCATTTATTATTTTTTTTCATCCATAACAACCGCAGCTTTTCAACAAGGCCCAGTTTGCCGTTAAAATGTTTGAAATATTCATTCAGATCAGGAATATTGATCCACATTGCGATGGGCTCCTGTTTATAATAAGCAAACCAGATAACCCGCTCATCCATCACCAGTTTCATTTTAGTAAACAGCTTCATCACTTCTTTTGCTGTTATCTCTTTTGCTTCTCCATGCTGTGCCCAGGCTGCATTATATACTGTTGCAAATTCCTCCGCATGCTTTTCCAAATTTTTTATATTGATATGCCGTGCTGCATAACCAGGTTTATTTTTGAACTTGGCATGTCTTTCAGGAAAGCGCGACGAAAGAGGGTCTTTAACTCCCATCGCGTAATAGTATTGATTATAGTAATTTTTGAAGCCATAATCTTCAAACAGCTTTTCGTAATACGAAGGATTATAAGGCATGCCATAAATAGGAGCTATTTCAAACCCTTCTACCATTAAACCCCACCATTTATCACGATCTCCAAAATTAATAGGCCCATCCATAGCTTCAGCGCCTTCGCTCTGAAGCCAGGTTTTGGCAGCATCAAACAAAATTTTAGCAGCACTGCTATCGTTAATGCAATCAAAAAAACCTATTCCGCCGGTTATAAACTCAGTACCCTTATTTATATATTTCGAATTGGTGAAAGCTGCAATGCGGCCAATCAGTCTATGATTGTCTTCTAACACCCAACGCTTTATCTTGCCATACTTAAAAGCTTTATTTTTTGTTGTATCAAATACATCATTCACTTCTTTATCAAGCGGGCGGATATAATTTGGGTTGTCTTTGTTCATCAATACATTCACCTTAATAAAATCCCTGGCAGTGGATACGCTATTCACTTCAATTAATTGCATAGCGCGAATGTAGTAAAAACGGTTGCTATGTGAGTTGAGGTATTTACTCCACTTTTTTTTCGTTTGCCATGCATTGCAGGCGAAAAAGATCGATTCAAATATTAAATTTATTTCAAATTAATGACAGGTATATTTGCTATTTGTGAACTTAATTTGATATTTGTTTTTGAATTGCTTTACCTGTTTTATAATCTTATACAATGCAGGCTCACATTATGCCTAATCATAAAATTCAAAGCTTATTAATAGCAGGTTAATTATGCCCGGAAAAAAATTCAAAATATTTACATGAGAAGAGTTGTTATTACAGGCATCGGTGCCGTAACACCACTCGGCAATTCTGTTGCTGAATTCTGGAATAATATTATTGCCGGAAAAAGCAGCGCTGCGCCGATTACAAAATTTGATGCATCAAAACATAAAACACATTTTGCCTGTGAAGTAAAAAACTTCGAAGGGGAAAAATATTTTGATAAAAAAGACCTGCGCAAATACGATTTGTTTTCTCAATATGCTGTTGCGGCAACAGAAGAAGCGGTCAAAAGTGGTCAAATAGATTTTTCAACTTTTTCCAATGAACAAAGAGCTGATATCGGTGTTATATGGGCATCCGGCAATGGTGGTATCGGCACTTTTGAAGAACAGGTTGGGCAATTTTATGCGGGTGACGGCACACCGCGTTTTTCACCATTTTTTGTACCTAAAAAAATTGAAGACATTGCGGCCGGTATAATATCGATCCGGTACCAGTTATACGGGCCCAACTATTGCCCGGTATCTGCCTGTGCATCTTCAAACAATGCCATTATCAATGCTTTTGATACAATACTCCTCGGCAAGGCGACCATGATGATTGCCGGTGGCTCCGAAGCGCCTATTACCCCGGCAAGTATTGGCGGTTTTAATGCTGCGCAGGCTCTGTCAAAAAGAAACGATAACCCCGGGGAAGCTTCAAGGCCTTTTGATAAAGAAAGGGATGGCTTTGTATTGGGTGAAGGTGCCGGTGCATTGATACTGGAAGAATATGAGCATGCTATAAAAAGAAATGCGATCATTTTTGCAGAAATTGTTGGAACGGGCATGGGCGCAGACGCTTATCATTTAACCGGAACACCTCCCGACGGGCGGGGCGCGGTACTCGGCATGCAAAAAGCACTTAAGGAAGCAGGCCTGGACGCAAAAGATATTGATTATATAAATGCACATGCCACCTCTACACACCTGGGAGATCTGAGTGAAGCGGCTGCGATCGCCAAGGTATTTGGCAACAGTAGTAAGCTTCATATAAGCGGTACAAAATCCATGACCGGTCATCTGCTTGGCGGCGCCGGAGCTATAGAAGCAATTATCTGCGTGCTTAGCATAAAACACGGTATTATTCCTCCTACCATAAATACAAAAAACCTGGACGAAGCCTTATCTAAAAATCTTCAAATTGTTGTGAACAAGGCTATTTATACCGATGTTCGATATGCCATGAATAACACCTTCGGTTTTGGCGGTCACACAGCAACATCCTTATTTAAGAAGTTTGACGGATAACGGCATCATTTTGATAGATGCTAAAGGATATTTTTGGGGTAATCAAAAAACCAGAATTCTTTCTCGGCTGTTTTAAAATCTTTCCAGCTACCTGTTTTTATATGTAATGCAAATACAGCACAGGTCGGCATGTCGTCTATACGTGCATTTGTGAGTTGGTTCACAAAACTGGTGATTCCGGGATTGTGTGAGAACAGGGCAACAAGGTCATAATCATTATCTATGCCTTCTACAGCAGTGTAAAAATCTTCAACGGATGCTTCATACAGTTTAGGCCATTCAATAATGTGTTTCTTTTTTACATCAAATTCTTCAGCAAAAAATTTTGCCGTGGCAAAAGCTCTTTTTGCCGGACTTGACACAATCGCATCCAGTTCAACATTTCTTTCTTTATGCAACCGCTTTGCCATTGCAGGCGCATCCTTTTTGCCACGGTCATTCAATGGCCTGTCAAAATCTTTTTGTGAAAGGTCGTCCCAACTGCTTTTCGCATGGCGGACTATAAGAAGCGATTTTATTTGCACAAATGAGAAGGATTCTAATTGAGTATTTTTTCAGTAACGGGTTCCCGCATCATCCCGCGCACAGTTTCAGTAATTGCCACTGCATCATAATTGCATTCGCGATGTAATTCTTTGGGCGTTCCATGTTCAACAATCCTGTCGGGAATACCAAGGATCTTTACTTCAGCTTTGTAATTATACGCATTCATAAATTCAAGCACAGCGCTTCCAAAACCGCCGACAATAGTACCATCCTCAACGGTAATAACTTTATCGAATTTGCTGAATACTTCATGCAATAAGTCGCTGTCCAGAGGCTTTACAAAACGCATATCGTAATGCGCGGGATCAATACCATCCGCTTTTAGTTCACGTATGGCAGCTGCCGCAAAATTACCCGGGTGACCGAAACTTAAGATAGCGATCGCCCCACCGTCTTTAATTTTTCTTCCCTTACCAACCGGGATCTCTTTGAAAGGCGTTTTCCATTCTGCCATTACGCCTTCGCCCCGTGGATACCGTATAACAAATGGATATTGATTTTTTTCGAGCTGCGCGGTGTACATCAGGTTACGCAACTCACTTTCATTCATGGGTGCACTCACCACCATATTCGGCACGCAACGCATGTAAGGAATATCGTAAGCTCCATGATGTGTTGGCCCGTCTTCACCCACAAGCCCTGCCCTGTCTAAACAAAATATTACCGGCAATTTCTGAATGGCAACATCATGTATCACCTGGTCGTAAGCGCGCTGCATAAAGGATGAGTAAATATTGCAGAAAACGCGCATCCCCTGCGTGGCAAGACCAGCGCTAACTGTTACCGCATGCTGCTCACAAATGCCAACGTCAAATGCGCGTTCGGGCATGGCCTCCATCATAAATTTCAGGGAAGAGCCACTTGGCATCGCGGGCGTTACACCTAATATCTTTTCATTTGTCTTTGCCAGTTCTATTATTGAATGCCCAAAAACATCCTGGTATTTTGGCGGTTGGGGGAGCTCGAACTTCTTTTTATAAATTTCACCGGTTACTTTGTCGAATAACCCGGGAGCATGCCATTTTGTTTGATCCTGTTCTGCAAGTGCATAACCTTTACCTTTTACGGTTATGATATGGAGCAATTTTGGCCCGGGAATTTTTTTAAGATCGGATAAAGTATCAACCAGCTTGGTAATATTATGCCCATCGATTGGCCCGAAATACCTGAAATTGAGTGATTCAAAAAGATTGCTGCTTTTACTTACCAGCCCTTTTATGCCCGACTCAAGCTTGGCAGCCATATCGCGGGTAAATCTTTTCCCGACAGGTAATTTTCCCAGCAGTTTCCACACATCATCTCTTACTTTATTATAAGCCGGTGAGGTAGTGATATCGGTCAGGTATTCTTTTAGTGCCCCAACATTTGGATCAATGCTCATGCAGTTATCGTTCAAAATAACTAAAAGATCTGCATCTGCAACACCTGCATGGTTCAAGCCTTCAAAAGCAAGTCCGGCTGTCATGGCTCCGTCGCCAATAACTGCAACCGTTTTACGCTCATGTTCTTTTTTATATTTTGCAGCCATCGCCATACCTAGGGCTGCGGAAATAGATGTTGAAGAATGTCCTACGCCAAATGTGTCGTATTCACTTTCACTTCTTTTCGGGAAACCGCTAAGACCGTTGTATTTACGGTTCGTCATGAAATTATTGCGGCGGCCCGTGAGAATTTTATGCCCGTAAGCCTGGTGACCAACATCCCAAACAAGTTGATCGTAAGGTGTATTGTAAATATAATGAAGCGCAACAGAAAGCTCAACCACACCCAGGCTGGCACCAAAATGACCGCCATAAATGCTTACAACATCAATTATATATCGCCTTAATTCGTCGCAAACCTGGAAAAGTTCATCCCGGGAAAGTTTTTTTAGGTCTTCCGGGGAATTGATCTGGCTTAACAAAGGACCGGCTGAAATTTCCATTCAAGAGAGGTTAAGTGGCAAAAATAATAGTTTTATCGCTCTTGCTTAATATAAACGTGTCCGCCTTTTAACAGGTTTAGTACAATAAACTATTAATTTTTGTAAATGTCATCGCAAGGCAGAGCTTTTGAATAGAATTGATACTTTTAATTTTAATTAAACAATATGAAAGCAATAGTATTGACGGATTTCGGCGATATAAACAATTTACGGGTGCAGGACCTGCCAATGCCGACAATAAAGGATGATGAAGTGCTGGTACAGGTAAAAGCTATCAGTATTAACCCGGTAGATGCAAAGACCAGGAACGGGAAAGGTGCCGCAGCCAGGTTAGCAAATGATAACCCAATGATTTTGGGATGGGATATTTCCGGTATTGTTGATAACATTGGCAAGGCAGTAACCAATTTCAAAAAAGGCGATGAGGTTTTTGGCATGGTTAACTTCCCGGGTCATGGAAAAGCGTATGCGGAATATGTTGCCGCGCCGGCTGCACATCTTACTTTAAAGCCAGGAAATATTACACACGAAGAAGCCGCAGCAGCTACCCTTGCAGCGCTCACAGCCTGGGAATCTATAGTTGATGCACTGAAAATTGAAGAAAATGATAAATTTCTCGTGCATGCAGCTGCGGGTGGTGTTGGTCATTTCGCGGTACAGCTGGCAAAACATTTTGGAGCCTGGGTCATCGGCACCGCATCCGCAGCCAATAAGGATTTTGTGCTTGGAGTGGGCGCGGATGAGTTCGTAGATTACAAAGCCCGGCCGCTTGAAGAAGTGATAAGCAATGTTGACAAGGTTCTTGATACAATCGGAGGTGAAAACATAGATCTTTCTCTAAATCTGATGAAACCCGGCGGAACAATACTTAGTTTGGTTTCCGGTAAGAATGAAGAGGTACAGGAAAAAGCTGCCGCCAAAGGAATGAAAGGCATGCGTCTGCTGGTACATTCAAGTGGCGAAAACCAACAAAAAATTGCCGCATTGATGGAAAAAGGAATTTTAAAAGCGCATGTATCGAAAACATATAGTTTTGATCAGGTACCCGAAGCACATTTACAGTTAGAGAGCGGAAGAACCGTTGGCAAGGTTGTTATTGTATTGTGAACAGGGCAGGGCTCCAATTAAAGCATAAATTAAAGGTTAACGATTCACCATTAACGACTAGCCATTAACTATTTCCCGATTTTAACCAAACAGACGTCAAAATTACCTTTGGTAAAATTTGGCTGATGTAACACTTATATAAGTTAATACATTTGTAGGCGCATGCGGAATAAACATTTAGCATATTGGTGGTGCCAATTTGGGGGCTGGGCCTTTTATGGTTTCTCGCTGATCTTTTTTATCTGGGTTTTTCATATACCCCTCTCGGCAATACTGATCAGCAGGATCTTATTAGCCATTTCGTTTGGGTTACTCTTTACACATATTCTAAGGCTTACCATTCTTAAATTAAACTTAACACCGCCAATTTTTGGAAAACAATGGATCATTCTCTTTACGGTAACGCTGTCAGTTTGCGTGGCTTATAGCTTTCTCAGCAGCACGCTAGTTGAATGGCTGCAGTTATATGATCCCAAAATAAAAGCCACCATACCCGAAAGATTTTATCTTAACCTCGCCAACGATTCACCCATTATCCTTGTATGGCTGTCGATTTATTACCTCTGGCACTATATAGAAAATTCACGCAATACAAAAATAGACAGTGTAAAAATGGAAAGTCTCGTAAAAGAGCTCCAGCTTAAAACCATAAAAGCACACATTAATCCTCATTTTATTTTTAACGCACTGAATAGCATCCGCGCATTGGTTGATGAAAACCCTGAAAGGGCAAGAACTGCGATCACCGAACTCAGCAACATTTTAAGAAGCAGCATGCAGGCTGAAAAAACAGAAACCACAACGCTAGAAAGAGAATTAAGTATAGTAAAAGATTATCTTGAACTCGAGCAGATACGTTTTGAAGACCGGCTTAAAGTGGAGTATGAAATTGATGAAGACACTTTAGACCAGCAGGTGCCACCCATGATGTTACAAACCCTGGTCGAGAACGCAATTAAGCATGGTATCAGCAAACAGGTAAACGGAGGCATTATAAAGGTAACTTCCGATTTTACCGACAGCCATCATGAATTGGTAGTTGAGAATACGGGTCATCTTAGTGCTAAAACAGGTACTGAAGGTTTTGGTATTACCAGTACCATCAACCGGCTGAAATTATTATACGGAAATGAGGCTGACTTCGAAATAAAAAATGTTAATGGTAATACGGTAAAAGCAAGAGTTTCACTACCTGTTACAGCAATTTCATTCTTAAAATAAAAATTCATGTCGTTAAAAGCAATTATCGTAGATGATGAGCGTCTTGCAAGAGCAGAACTTAAAAAACTGTTACAGGAATTTCCCGATATTGACATCGTGGATGAAGCTGCGAATGCAGCAGAGGGCGTAGATAAGATCGAAACCCAAAACCCGGACATAATTTTTCTAGATATTCAAATGCCGGGAAAAACAGGTTTTGACCTGCTTTCAGACCTGGAGAAAGCACCACATGTGATCTTTACCACGGCTTATGACGAGTATGCATTAAAAGCTTTCGAGGTGAATGCGCTGGATTATCTTTTAAAGCCAATAGAACCTAAAAGACTCGCAGATGCCGTACACAAATTACAGGATGAAATAAGTAAGGAACGTGCCGGCATAAACGGGGTAAACCGTGGGCCACTCACAGAAGCAGACCAGGTTTTTGTAAAAGACGGTGAACGCTGCTGGTTTGTAAAACTAAGCGAGATACGTTTATTTGAAAGCGTGGGAAACTATGCAAAGGTTTTCTTTGCGACCAATAAACCGCTTATTTTAAAATCACTTAATTCATTGGAGGAACGTTTGGATGATCGTGTATTTTTCCGTGCTAACAGAAAGCATATCATCAACCTGCGTTGGATCGAAAAAATAGAACCTTATTTCAACGGTGGTTTGCTGGTGGAATTAAAAGGCGGCGAAAAAATAGAGGTAAGCCGCAGGCAAACCGTTAAGTTTAAAGAAATGATGAGCTTTTAAGTGAGTTATAGGCAGTTGCGAGGCGTAAGACGTTCACTTTGAACACCTTCTCTTTTCGGCTGGTCCTTTTCTTTCCTTGTTAAAATATATTAAACCGTAACTGCTACAGAATGTATGGCATCACTCATCTCTTTTATAAGTGATGCATCTTTTTCGATCGCATTTCCCACAACAATAATGTCTGCACCGCTGCGGCAGTTGAGATAGGCTTTTTCCGGGTTCGTAATGCCTCCGCCAATAATTAGCGGCACCTCAATATGTGAAGCAACTTTTTCTATCATATGAGTGCTGACCGGGTTTTTTGCTCCGCTGCCCGCATCCATAAATATCAGCTTCATACCCAGCATTTCGCCTGCCATTGCGGTACACATGGCAATTTCATTTTTATCGGAGGGCAATGGCGTTGCATTGGAAATATACGATACCGTAGTAGGTGCACCCCCGTCAACAACCATATACCCGGTGGGCATGATTTCCAACCCGCTTTGTTTTACAGCCGGGGCACTGATCACGTGCTGCCCTATCAGCAATTCAGGATTACGGCCTGATATTAATGACAGGTAAAGCAATGCATCGGCATAACGGCTTATCTGGGAGTGTGAACCTGGAAATATTACTACCGGTATAGAACAGGAAACTTTTATCTGTCTTATGCATTCATCAAGATTATTGGATATCACAAGGCTTCCGCCCACAAAAAAATAATCTATCCGTGCATCCAGTGCCAAAGATATAAGCTGCTCCATAGTAGCAGCATTTACCTTATCGGGATCAATAAGTACAGCAAAAGATTTTTTACCGGCTGATTTTCGTTCTTGTATCTGATCGTACAACGTGTGCTTCATGCAGGTTGATTATTGGCCTTTGTTGCAAAAATGCAAAAAAGTTTGCATTATTAGTAATTCATTTGCAATGTTTTCAATATGCTGACCGATTTTATCTAAATACGTATTTTTAAAAATAAGGTATTTTAGTTTTAAAATCTCAAATTTTTTCAGCAAGCTTTTGTTTTACTAACAATGTTTTTTTCTGAAATGCAATACAGCTTTGAGCTTCAAAAAACAGGCCGTTCATTTTCCACAGAATGTGCATATTGATAGTTTCTTTTTTCATTGCTTAAAGATATTTTCGTTACCCGTCTCTAACGTTTAGTATCATTTCAATAACATATTTCAAACTCATTAAATAATTTTAAATGGCAGCAGAAACATCCCATAAAGCGCTTGTATTTCAACGGCGCTTTACAAAAGAAGGCATCAGCCCTTTTGACATGTTCGAGTATGATTATCGTACCAGTATCATTAAAAATCCAACCGGCGAGATCCTGTTTGAAATGAACAATGTGGAGGTGCCAAAACAATGGAGCCAGATAGCAACAGATATTCTGGCGCAGAAATATTTCAGGAAAGCAGGTGTACCGCAGCCCGATGGTAGCTCAGGCAGGGAAACGTCTGCGAAACAGGTGGCACACCGCATGGCCAATTGCTGGCGGGTTTGGGGTGAACGCTACAATTATTTTGATTCAGAAAAAGATGCAGCCATATTTTATGAAGAACTGGTGTATAGCATCTTAAACCAGGCCTGTGTACCCAACAGTCCCCAATGGTTCAACACCGGGTTACACGAAAGCTATGGCATCACCGGTAAACCGCAAGGCCATTATTTTGTAGATGCCAAAGATGGCAATTTGAAAAAATCGACCAGCGCCTATGAACGGCCGCAGCCACATGCCTGTTTTATTTTGAGTGTTGATGATGATTTGGTGAACGATGGCGGCATCATGGATCTCTGGATCCGTGAGGCACGCATATTCAAATATGGTTCAGGTGTGGGAACAAATTTTTCCCGCATCCGCGGCGAAGGTGAAAAATTAAGCGGAGGCGGAACCTCAAGTGGTTTAATGAGTTTTTTAAAGATCGGCGACAGGTCGGCCGGTGCTATAAAAAGCGGTGGCACTACAAGACGCGCCGCCAAAATGGTTTGCCTTGATCTCGATCACCCGGAAGTAATGAGTTTTATTAACTGGAAAATGGAGGAAGAAAAGAAGGTGGCAGCACTGGTCGCAGCAGGCTATGATAACAGTTACGAAGGCGAAGCATATCTTACTGTATCAGGCCAGAACTCAAACAATTCTGTTCGTATTCCCAACGAGTTTTTTAAAATACTGGAGGAAAACGGCGATTGGGAGTTAAAGGGTAGAACGAATGGCAAGGTGATGAAAAAGATCCCTGCCCGTGAAGTATGGAATCAAATTAACTATGCAGCCTGGCGTTGTGCAGATCCGGGAACGCAATACGACACCACTATCAATGAATGGCATACCTGCCCGAAGGGTGGAAGGATCAATGCTTCAAACCCCTGTTCTGAATACATGTTCCTGGATAATACCGCATGTAACCTGGCAAGCGCCAACCTGATGAAATTCTTCGATACAGGAAAAAATATTTTTGATGTAGAAGGTTTTGCATATACCTGCAGGCTTTGGACTACAGTATTGGAAATTTCTGTACTCATGGCTCAATTTCCGTCAAAAGAAGTAGCACAGTTATCTTATGATTATCGTACGCTGGGTTTGGGCTTTGCCAACCTCGGCACTATGCTGATGGTAAGCGGTATCCCTTACGATAGCGAAAAGGCCCGCGGTATTGCCGGCGCCATTACTGCGCTCATGACAGGAATATCTTACAAAACTTCCGCAGAAATGGCTGAAGTTTTAGGTGCTTTCCCACGCTATGAAGAAAACAAGAGCGATATGTTGCGTGTAATGCACAATCACCGCGCCGCAGCTTATGATGCTTCAGAAGCTTATGAAGGCCTGAGCTTGAAACCGGTTGGCATCAATGCAAAATATTGTCCTGATTATTTATTATCCGCAGCCTGCAAAGCCTGGGATGATGCGGTTGAACTGGGTGAAAAATTTGGTTACCGCAATGCACAAACAACCGTTATTGCGCCCACAGGAACCATTGGCCTGGTGATGGACTGCGACACTACCGGTGTTGAACCGGACTTCGCCCTGGTAAAATTTAAGAAACTTGCCGGAGGAGGTTATTTTAAGATCATCAATCAAAGCGTGCCTGCTGCGTTGATCAACCTCGGCTATTCGTCAAAAGAAATTGATGCCATTATTAAATATGCAGTTGGTGCTGCAAGTTTTGAGGGCGCTCCGTTCATTAACCCGCAAACGTTAAGCGAAAAAGGTTTAATTGCCGAAGAAATTCAGAAACTCAATAATGCTGCTACTGCTGCATTTGAGATCGGCTTTCTATTCAATAAATTTATTTTGGGTGAAGCTTGCCTGGAAAGACTTGGCTTCACACCTAAACAATACAACGACTGGAACTTTGACCTGCTCGATGCCCTTGGATTTACCGATGAACAAATTGAAGCCGCCAATGATTATATCTGCGGAACCATGACAGTTGAAGGCGCACCTTATTTAAAGCCTGAAAATCTCCCGGTATTTGACTGCGCTAACAAATGTGGCAAAAAAGGTGAGCGTTATATTCACGCGCATGGCCATATAAGAATGATGGCAGCCTGCCAGCCATTTTTAAGCGGGGCTATTTCAAAAACCATTAACCTCCCGCATGAAGCCGCTGTTGAAGAGATCGCGGATGCTTATATGTTAAGCTGGCAACTGGGTTTAAAAGCCTGTGCGCTGTATCGTGACGGTTCTAAATTGTCACAGCCACTGAGTAATAAATCGGATAAGAAGAAAAAGACGGAAAGCCCGGAAGTCAGCAAGTCCGTGGAAACACCTTCTGTTATTGAAGAAGTAAAACCGGAAACAAAACTGGTTGATCTCTCAACGCTTGGCGCAGAAGAATTGCTCGAAGAAATTCACAAGCGCATGCAGGCCAGCAATGATACATCACTAAAACGCCAGCTGTCCAAGATCGTTGAAAGAAAAACCTTACCGGCCAAACGTTATGGATTTACGCAGAAAGCCAAGATCAATGGCCAGGTATTATTTATGCGTACAGGTGAATATAATGACGGAACACTGGGTGAAATATTTATTGATCTTGCCAAGGAAGGGTCAACGCTGCGCAGCCTGATGAACTGCTTTGCTATTGCTGTTTCAGTTGGCCTGCAATATGGCGTACCACTCGAAGAATTCGTTGAAAAATTTGTATTTACCAAATTTGAGCCCGCAGGCATGGTTGATCACCCGAACATTAAAACCACAACTTCACTGGTTGATTTTGTATTCAGGGCACTCGCCTACGAATACCTTGGAAGAACTGATCTTGTTCATGTAATTGATAAACCGGAAATAACCAACCTGGGCGAAGAAAATGAGGTGGAGATCATTGGCAAACCATCTTTGAGCAATATGCGTATTAAAAGCGCTAATGTTATGCCATCATCACAGCCCCATAAATTACATAAGGCCACTGCCGGTGTTCGACCGGAATCTGGTCTTGATGGTGTAAATGCTGCTGCCAAAAGCATGCAAAGCGATGCACCATCCTGTAATGTGTGCGGGCATATTACCGTTAGAAGCGGCACCTGTTATAAATGTTTGAACTGCGGTAACAGCATGGGCTGCAGTTAGAATTTGCGATTAATAGGGATTTTTTAAAAGAGAGGTTACGGCCTCTCTTTTTTTATTGCTGCAATTTGTCAAGAATATGATATGGTTCGTCAGGATGTGTTTTCCTGCCATTAAGATATAAGCCACCTTCGTTCTAAATATGAAAAAATGAGATTGCTTTTGTTATATTTTATGCTCACCAGTGTTGCTGCCTGCGGACAGCAGAATACGCAACCACAAACAGATAGAAAAGTTGGCGGCGGTTGTGAATGTTGCGAGGGCATATACGAGCAGGCCCCTGATTTCAACACAATGAATGAGATCGATACGCTTCCGGGCTTTAATGCTTCACCCAATAAAATGCTGGTGTATGGAACTATCTATAAAATTGATGGTAAAACACCTGTTGCGGGAGTGATCTTTTATATTTATCATACAGACCAGCGCGGCTATTATACACCCACGCCCTCTCAAACAGGTTGTGCCAAAAGACATGGTGAATTACGCGGCTGGATCAAAACCAATGCAAAGGGTGAATACCGTTTTTACACACAAAAACCTGCAGCATACCCTGACAACAATATCCCGTCGCATATACACCCGGTCATCAAAGAACCCGGTTTAAGCGAATATTATATCGATGAATTTCTTTTTGATGATGATCCTTTCCTCACCACGGAAGAAAGAAATAAAGCTGAAAACCGTGGCGGCAATGGTATTATTAAATTATCCAAAGACAGTAACGGGATGTTGTTATGTAAAAGAGATATTATCCTCGGAAAAAATATTCCGGGGTATTAAATCCCCCTTGCATGCATTTTGGTTGGTCAGGCACAATTTTCCTTTGTACTTTGCAGGAAATATTGTCACATGAAAAAAGTATTCCTCCTGGTTCTAACACTTTGCACTGTTCTCTCCTTAAACACAAAAGCACAACCTCATTTCAACCACCTTACCGTATATGTCGTTGACCTTCAGAAAAGTGCTGATTTTTATAAAAATGTGATGCAGTTGCAGGAGATCCCAGAACCTTTTCATGATAACCGCCATGTTTGGCTTAAAATGGGTGAACACAACCAGTTGCATGTGGTTTCAGGCGCTAAAACAACACAGCCGCATGATATCAATGTTCATCTCGCATTCACTGTGAGCTCTGTTGAAGACTTTTCAAAGCATCTGGATGAGATGAATGTAAAATATGGTAACTGGGCGCAAACCAGTAAAAAACCAGAGATTCGAAATGATGGTATACATCAAATTTATTTCCAGGACCCTGATGGTTACTGGATCGAGGTGAATGATGATAAATTTTAACCGTGAATGGTGAATTGTGAATCGTGGGTTGTAAACCGCTATCTTCGCGGCCTTTAAAATGTGCGTATGAAGTTTTATAATTTGATAATTAAGTATCGTTTCTGGTTAAGTATAATTGCCATTCTTATCGGGCTTGCGTTGAACCTCACTGTATCTGGTTTCTGGCCTGTATTCCCTCTATATTTTGTTGGATTGATCGGCCTGCTCAGCCATTTTTTCATCGGTCCCATGCGCTTATTGCAGGAGCCTATGGAAAGCGGGAACGTGGAAGAAGTTGAAAAAATCCTCGACAGTATCTGGTTCCCGAATTTGTTGTATAAACCCATCCGTTCAACTTATTATACGGTTAAAGGCAATATGGCCATGATGAAGCAGGACTTTGATACCGCTGAAAAACATTTAAAAAAGAGTGCTTCACTGGGTGCACCAATGCCTGAAGCGGAAGGCGCCAATAAATTACAGTTGGGAATGATGGCGATGCAAAAAGGTGATATGAGAGGCGCAGAAAGTTATATGCGTGCTGCCATCCGTGCCGGCATTCCAGATAAAGAGAGCGAAGCCATTGCTTATTTAAGCATGTGCCAGATATTTATGAATAAACGCGAGTTTCGCGCGGCAAAAGATTTTTTCAGAAAGGCAAAAGCCTGCAAACCCACTACAAAACAGGTGGTTGACCAGATAAAGGAGATCGAAAAATATATTTCAAGAGTACCCGGGTAAACCCCTCTTCGCAATTAGCCCTTTAATTGTCGTTTCCTGCACTGCCTGTTTGTTCTATGATGAATATTTTTGAGTAATCATAAAAAACAAACTATATGGCAAACGAAACAATCAGCACGCAAAAGATCAACCCGTTTCTCTGGTTTGACAATAATGCGGAAGAGGCTGCAAGTTTTTATACTTCCGTTTTTAAGAATGCTTCCATCACCGGTAAATCATATTATGGAGAAGGTGCGCCGCTGCCGAAAGGCACGGTTATGACTGTTGCATTTACTTTAGACGGGCTGAAATTCGTTGCATTGAACGGCGGGCCCAATTTTAAATTCACGGAGGCAATCTCATTCGTGGTGAATTGCGATTCACAGGAGGAAGTGGATTATTTCTGGGATAAATTAACAGAAGGCGGGCAGGAAGTCCAATGCGGCTGGCTGAAGGATAAGTTCGGATTATCATGGCAGGTTGTCCCTGTACGTATGATAGAATTACTGACTGATAAAGATGAAGGAAAAAGGAACCGTGTTATGCAGGCCATGATGCAGATGGTAAAGATCGATCTGCCAACGCTGGAGAAAGCGGCGGTAGAAAGTTGATAGGTTGATAGGTTGATAAGTTAACTTGAAGCTGGATAAGCGTTCCTGGATTACGGTGCAATTGAAACGGATTGTGACAGTAAAGCTCTTTGTCCGTCCTTTCGACGCAAGGAGAAACCTCCCGGATTATAGCCTGTCCAACTTCATGAGATCTCTCCTAACGTCGAGATGACGGCTTAATTCCATACCAGAAATACTAGTTTTATAATTTCCTTAAGTCATAACTGCTAATCCGAACTCAGGTTAAGTTAAGCGAACCTGGAAGAAGGCGGTGCAAGGATGATCACAAATTTACACCGGCAATCGCCAAACAAAAACCCTTTCCCGCCGGTGGAAAAGGGTTTTGCATAAACATTAATGTATGTGAGTGGTGAGTTATTCACAACTGACAACTCACCCACTCACAATAAACCTAGCTGCCCACCGTAAAACTCACTGCCGGGCTAAAGCCGCTTTTACCCGCCGTGTTTTGTGCCAGCACCTGCACGTTTATTTTAGCGCCCGGAGTAACCACGCTGCGCAACGTTTCCCGCGAAATACCATCAGGTATTACTATGCCGGCGCCGGAGAGCTCAACATGTGTTTCCGCCACCGCAGCCCTGGTTGAATCGTCGGTAAAAATCACCCAGCAGTAACTGTCAGCGCCGGGCACTGCAGGTATTTGCAGGTGAAGTGCAGCTGCATTTCCTGTAATAGCCGGTGCATTGGGTGCAACCGGTATCACGGCAGGCTTACGGATATTACTCGTAGCCGTAAAACCAGCCATTTCAATAATTGCCGCATCGCCTTTTGCCACATCGTTTACGTAAGCCGCTTCTGCATGCAGCATTTCGTCGAGCGCCGTTTCTGCATTTTCAAATTCCGTTTTTGCAGCCGCACCATTCATGCGGTTGGCATAAGCAAGCTCCAGTCGACGGGCAGCTCCATCCAAAATTTCCGGCGGAATGGCAGGCGAAGCAAAGATTGCGCTTGCTACAGTTAGTTTTACCGAGATGTTGTGCGCTAATGCCGTTATTTGGGTTACAGGCATTTTGATCCAGTTCATCAGAACTACAATTGGTTTAGTCATTGAAATTTAATTTTAAGAGTTAAGAAATCAGCGGTAAGTTAAATAATTTAACATATAACAAAAAAATATTTTTTAGATACTATTTAAAAGTTGGGATTGGCAGGAATAGTAATCATTCTTATAGGAATGAACTATGATCTTACAAGAATGAGAGAGAATCTTATAAGAATGAAGGCCGTTCTTGCAAGAATGAACTATGATCTTACAAGAATGAGGGCTGTTCTTGCAGGAATGAACTACAATCTTATAAGAATGAAGGAGAATCTTATAAGAATGAGCTATAATCTTATAAGAATGGGTTTCGTTCCTGTAAGAATGTCCTGCGATATAGCAAGAATGGCCGGGAAGATTACAGGAAAGTGGACTGAGATTGGAATATTTGGTTTTCAGTTCGGCAGATTCAGCTTAGAGATGATAGAATTGCGAAAGAAAGTTTCGCATAAATTTGAGTTAGCAACCGCAAAAAAGACACTTCACATGATTGATGACAAAATCACTGTCCAGCATCATCTCGCCCAAGCGGACGATGCGTTAAACATCCATACATATTTTTCTTATGCGCAAAGTTGTGTTCGATTCAAGCCGGTATCCGAACCAATAGATAAAAATTATAAGAGTATAGTATCTTAATCATTGCATCGTTCTTTTCAGGAAACGATGCTCAACATTAAAGCCGGGAACGTTGTATGTAATGCGTTTTGACAGCTTCAAATTCAAGTCAATTCCTCCATTAACTTGCTTCTTACTAAATTTGTTTCATGACAGCGCTGGACGAACATATAGATGACATAAACAGGCTTTGTTTAACGCATAACGTTAAACAACTTTATGCATTCGGCTCCGTGTTGACCAATAAATTTAATAACGATAGTGATATTGATTTAATAGTAGATTTTGAACCAATCGATGTGATTCAATACGCTGACAACTATTACGACTTCAAGTTTTCATTAGAAGATATATTGCAAAAGCCAGTTGACTTGCTTGAAGAAAAAGCTATAAAAAATCCATATTTTCGGGAGGTTATTAATAAACAACGACCCCGTATCTGGCGCAAGTATGCAGGGCAGAAAATGAGCGTGGCGTACTTGTGCCAAGGCGTATAAAACTATAAATTAGCAAAAAAATAATGCAACAGGCCGTGATTAACAGACAAGATAGAACAAGCATAAACAAACCAGAATCATGACAGAAAGTCAAAGATCATTACCAAAATGGATACTCATCGTATCAGGAATCTTTGCATTACTTGAAATTATAGTAAGCTTGTCATTATACTTTTCACCGGGATCGGTTCTGGAAACAGTTGACCTTAACGCAAAAGGCGTTGACTACTTAATTTATATGTGGGCTACCCGGCAATTTGCACTGGGTTTTATCCTTGGCTTTGCAACATTTAAAAGATCAGTTCCTATGCTGACCATTGCATTTATTTTCATGTTAGTAATGTTTATTGGCGATCTCCTGGTTGGAATTTTACAAAAAAATAATTCACTGATCATTAGTGCTGTCGTAATGTGTATCATTTCTTCAGCATTGATATTTGTAATAAACAAGAGAAGGTGATACTTGATTATGACACCAACATTTTTCGAAAAGGAATGGCGTTAACAGCAGGCGCAATGTTATTTCTTCAACATAACAAAAATGAAAACAATGAAAAACAGGATATTATTGACCCTTGCATTTATTGCAACTTTTTTTCTTGGTTTCGCTTTTAAATCCGTCACAACAAAAGTTAATAATGATACATCTGCGAAAAGAGTAACGGGTATCGGAGGCATCTTTTTCAAATGCCAAAACCCCGGTAAATTAAGGGAATGGTATAAGACGCATCTTGGTTTCTCTACTAACCAGTATGGAGCAGTTTTTGAATGGCGGCAGGCAACAGACAGTACCAAAAAAGGATATAGCCAATGGAGCCCGTTTGCGGCAACGACAAAATATTTTGAACCTTCAAACAAGGATTTCATGATCAATTACAGGGTTGATAACCTGGAAGCACTTGTTGATGAACTTAAAAAAGAGGGTGTGACCGTTACCGACAAAATTGAGACAGCTGAATATGGCAAATTTATTCACATCATGGACCTGGAGAACAACAAGATCGAATTGTGGGAACCAAACGATATAGAATTTGAAAAGCTTGGTGAGAAGATAGGTAGCACAACCATTAAATGATCATTCTTTTATACCTTCCCGCAGGTACAGGTTTTATAACAGTTGACCGTTTACCGCTGACCGTTTACTGTGATCACAGCACCCAGCTCAAAACAATTTCATCAAATAGTTTTGATTGCACATTTAATAAAATAAGATTTTCTTTTTTAAAAGCAAATGGCAGCAACAGGCTTCCGCTTTGTTGTTGTATGATGCCGCTTAGCTGCATGTGTTCTTTAAAATCAATTCCCCCCAAACTATACCATTTAAATAAAGATTCCTTTGCGCTCCACAACACAGTTAACAGTTGACCGTCAACCGTTAACTGTTCACCATTCACTCCTGACCATTCACTATTCACTAAAAACTTTTTTTCATCCTCATGAACAAACTTATGCGCAATACGCTCAACTTTATGCGAAGGGATCTCTATATCAATGCCCACACGATGGGTAGAGCTTACGATCGCCGCTGCATAATTACCGCAATGTGAAATAGAGAAATGATATTGTTCATTCTGCAGGTAAGGTTTTCTTGTATAAGCTATCAAAATTTCCTCATAAGGAAAATCAGGAAATAAATATTTCAATAAATATCTTCCTGCTAAATGTTGCAAGCGTTTATGCGGATGTGTGATATCCTGTTGCAGCATAACCTGTGTAAGAAAAAAATTCTCGTCTTCCGTTATTTGCCAGATGCCAAGTTTAGTAGTGTCATTAATTGTATGCTGGTAGTATAAAGGCACAAGGCAAATTAGTGAATGGTGAATAGTCAATGGTTAATGGTGAATAATGACCCTACTTGACGTATGTGCAAAGAACAGACCTGCGCTAAATCCTTTTCTTACAATTACAACAACCACAAAGGTTTTTAAAACCTGTGAGGTCTTAATATTATTTTTTTGCAAAGGCACTATACATCCAAACCAGCTTCTCCTGGGATCTTACATAATCGCTCATTAAAGCATTGGTGCCTTCATCGTTCGCATCGTCGGAGAGCATGAGCAATTCGCGCTGCAGGCCGATAATCGTTTTAAATGAATTCAATATATCACCAACAGCCTTTATACCATCTGACACTTCAGAGCTTTCAGCAATAGCGGATACTTTTTTATATCCTGAATAATTATGATCGGGAGAATAACCCAGCGTTAGTATTCTTTCTGCGATCTCGTCGATCTTAAGCAACAGGTCGTTATATAACTCTTCGAACTTTACATGCAGTTCAAAGAATTTCTCGCCTTTGATATTCCAGTGATAACCTCTTACATTCTGATAAAAGATGGAATAATTCGCCAGCAGTACGTTTAGCTTTTCAGCAAGCTCCTGTGCTTTTTTTGTTTCGAGGCCAATTGCATTTATATTTTTCATTGTTGATTATTGATACCCGTTTAATTGTTACCGGTTAATAATTGAACCACATAAGACAAGTAGAAACATACGTTTACACATAGTCTTATGTGTCTTCTATTGCGCTCTATGTACTTATATGTGGTTCGGACTGAAACACTACCCATTATTTACTTTTCCATCTTTCTCCTGTTGCCATTCTTTATGGTTGATGATGATCTCTATCTTTTTGCGGCAACGCTCAATATCGGCATGATATTCTTTTATTTTTTCATCACTTAACGAATTGAGTATAGCTTTCTCAAAACAACTGATAGCGGCATCAAAATTCATATTTAACTCTTCCGCGATGGCAAAGCGATAATATACCCATGACTTCTCGATCGTTGGAACGTTAAGGCATTTGTCGAGATGCTTTTTCAGTTCTTCATACCGTTCCATATCGGTTAGCAACACTGCATAATGAAAATAAGGATGCGGGTAGCTGGCATCACTTTTTATAGAAGCCCGAAAATGCATCTCCGCTTTTTGATAATCATCAAACTGTGTTTTGTATATCCAGCCAAGGGAATTATGCGTAGGCGCATGATTTGGCTCATCATACAAAATGGTTTCATACTTACGCAGGGCGTCAACGTGCGCATTTTTCTTAATGTCTGCTTCTGCCTCTAAAAATAATTCTTCGATGTTCATAGCATTAAATTTTACCAGCCAAGCAACCATGCAAATATTAAAGGTGCAACAATGGTTGCATCGCTTTCAATAACATATTTTGGCGTATGGATATCCAGCTTTCCCCAGGTTATTTTTTCATTGGGAACAGCGCCTGAATAAGAGCCATAAGATGTTGTGCTGTCACTTATCTGGCAGAAATAACTCCAGAAAGGAACGTCGTGCCATTCAAGGTCCTGGTACATCATCGGCACAACACAAATAGGGAAATCGCCTGCAATGCCACCTCCCACCTGGAAGAAGCCAACACCTTTTCCGGATGAATTAGCCCGATACCAGTCTGACAGGTAAACCATATATTCAATACCGCTTTTTACGGTGCTTGCTTTCAGCTCATTTTTTATAATATAACTGGCGAAGATGTTGCCTGTTGTACTGTCTTCCCACCCCGGAACAATAATCGGGATATTTTTTTCTGCTGCTGCCACTATCCAGCTATCTTTCTTATCGATCTCATAATATTGTTCAAGATCGCCGCTTAATACGGTTTTATATAAGAATTCATGGGGGAAATAACGCTCACCTTTAGCTTCTGCATCTTTCCATTGCTTTACCAAATGTTTTTGCAAACGCCTGAATGCTTCTTCTTCGGGGATGCAGGTATCGGTTACACGGTTGAAATGATTTTCCAGTAATTCCCACTCCTGCTGTGGCGTGAGGTCACGGTAATTTGGAACACGCTTATAACTATTATGCGCCACAAGGTTCATTACATCTTCTTCAAGGTTAGCGCCGGTGCAACTGATAATATCAACTTTATCCTGGCGTATCATTTCTGCCAGGGAAATTCCAAGTTCAGCCGTGCTCATAGCGCCGGCAAGTGTTACCATCATTTTACCACCTTCATTCAAATGCGTTTCATAACCTTTTGCGGCATCCATTAAAGCAGCAGCATTAAAATGACGGTAATGATGTTGTATGAATTGTGAAACGGGGCCTTTGTTCATCGTTAAATTTTAGAAAAGCAAAAGTAATTTTTTACAATTAAGTGTATCCGTTAATAAGATTAGAATTTTAAGCAACTCTTTTTTGAAAATCATGGTTTATTTATCTGCCCGGGCAGAAAACATTTTTTCACTTAAAAAACGAAAGTATATGAAAACTTTGTACAGGGGTTTCTATATCCCGGGCGTTCTGGTTATAGTAATCTCTTTTCTTTTGGTAAACACCGGTTGCACAAAAACGCCGGATGCTGTTCCTGCGAATGATCAAAATGTTGCTGATGCCAGTGCTGCTTTGTCGCTGGGCAATTTCCAGCAACTTAATCTTAACGCAAATACATCGGGCTATCATGCCATACGGATCAATCCCAAGCTAAACAATGCCTGGGGTATGGCCGTGAGTGACGGAGGAGGCATTTGGGTTTCTGCTGCAGATGGCGGGGTAAGTTATGTGTATAATGACAGGGGTAAGCAATTGATCCCGCCGGTTACAATTCCTTCCCATGTTCCGGGCGAAACCGGTAATCCAACAGGGCAGGTTTATAACAGGACTACAGATTTTGTAATTCCGGGAACAGGCAATCCCGCACGATTCATTTTTGCAAGTGAAGATGGTTCTATTTCTGCGTGGAATGGTGGTTCCACTGCCATACTGGTAGCTGACCAGTCTGGCGCCGGCGCAAAATATACCGGCATTGCGATTGCAAGCGACGGTGGATCTAATTACCTATATGCAGCCAATTTTACACAGCACAAAGTAGATGTGTATGATAAAGACTTCAAATGGGTTAGCGGCAAACCATTTACAGATCCAAACATTCCGGCAGGCTATTCTCCTTTCAATGTATATGAAGAAGATAATATGCTGTTTGTAACCTATGCATTGGTTAATTCTGAAGGGGATGAGGACTCAACCGGCGCAGGTTTGGGTTTTGTTGATGTGTACTGGCCCAATGGCTCACTCAGCAAACGATTTGCTTCACAGGGACCGTTAAATGCTCCGTGGGGTGTTACGGAAGGATCCCGTCAACTGATAGGCATGGAAGGTATTTTAATTGGCAATTTTGGCGATGGCCGTATAAATGTTTATGATGAAGATGGAAATTTCAAAGGCCAGCTAATGAAGGCAGGCGGCCCTGTTGAGATCGAAGGTCTATGGGCGATCGACAACGAGGTTGTGGGAACAAGCCGGCATCAATTGTATTTTACAGCAGGCCCCAACGATGAAGTAGATGGTGTGTTTGGGTTCCTCGTAAAACCTTAGTGCAGGTCGGAAAGTCGGAAAAGTCCGAAAGTCAGGAAAGCATTAGCTATGAGCATCTTCCGGACTTCCGGACTTTCGGACTTCCGGACGCTTCCTATTCACAATATACACCCCCGCCAGGATTATAAAAAGACAACCTATTTCCAATACAGTTATGTTCTCACCAAAAATAAACCCCCATAAAACAGCAATAAAAGGAATTCCATAAGTAACCAGCGAGGCAAATACAGCACCTGCAATCTTTACCAAAGTATAAAACCAAACGGAAGCGAGTGCAGTTCCAAATGCACCCAGTATAAAAGATGCACCGGCAGAAACAAGTATTTCATCCTGCAAAAGGGGAAGATCAAAAAAACCGGTGGATAAAAGTATCGAAACACAAGGCACAATAAAAACACTGAAAGCTACGGAGGCTATATCTATTGATGATAATTCCTTCAGGTAACGGCTGATAACATGTGCATTGGTGCCATAACATACGGTAGCAGCCAACACAAGCGAGGCATAGGAAAGATTTGAAAAATCAATAGCCTCTTTTGCTGCAAAGGGCAATAAGACAAGCCCCGCAAGTCCGATTATTACCCCTACAATCTTATACCATGTGATTGTAAGATGAAAAAAAGCAATGCCGATCAGTATCGCGCACAATGGTGTGAGGGCGTTTAAGATCGATGCAAGGGAACTGTCGATCTTGATTTCTGCCATACAATATAAAAATGCCGGGAAGAAATTCCCGAGCAGCCCGGCAATGATCACTGTTACAAGCTTGTTCTTTGGAACTTTCTTCCATCCTTTAAATGAAAATGGCAGCATTACCAAACCTGCACTCAGTATTCTTATAGATGCCACCTGGTATGCGCTTAACTGTTGCATGCCGATCTTCATTAAGATAAAAGAGCTTCCCCATATCAGGGCCAGCAGCGTATATAAAATCCATTTGGAAGTTTGTATATTCAAAAAAAGGTTTTGGCAAATGTCTTATATTCATAAAAATATGAGCGAAATAAAACTAGATAAAATATATACCCGGGCACCTGAAAAAACGGATAAAGAAAAAATAAAAGGAAAAACAAGGCAGGTGATCGGGGAACTAAGCGAACTCCAGAATGTTTTGTATGCGCAAAGCAAACATTCGGTATTGGTTGTTATACAAGGTATGGATGCCAGTGGTAAAGATGGTTTAATAAGAAATGTGTTTGGCAGCATGAACCCGCAGGGCGTAACGGTACAATCTTTTAAAATACCCACTTCAGAAGAGTTATCGCATGATTTTTTATGGCGTATACATAAACACACTCCCGCCAAAGGGATGATACAGGTTTTTAATCGCTCTCATTATGAAGATGTCATTGTAACACGGGTGCATAAGATCATCGATGAGGAAACGGCTTACAAACGAATGAAAGCCATCAATGACTTTGAAGAGTTACTTGTTCACCATAATGATACACTGATCCTGAAATTCTACCTGCATGTTTCGCATAAAGAGCAGCATGAACGGCTGGAGGAGAGAATTCATGACCCGGCCAAACAATGGAAATACAATGAGCGCGACTTTCTTGAAGCTGCTTTACGTGAAGACTACCTGGCAGCCTATGAGGACTGTTTTAAGGAATGCAGTAAAATCAAATGGACAATCGTGCCATCGGACCAGAACTGGTATAAAGAGTATGTTGTTGCTTTAGCATTGCGTACCGCACTCAAAAATCTCGACATGCAATACCCTGGTTTAAAAAAGTAATTCAATATTTGATATGAGGAATAAACTCTCTATTTTCACATATAATTTTTAAAATCAAAAAAAACAGCTATGGGATTTCTAAAAGAATTCAAAGAGTTTGCTGTCAGGGGTAATGTGATTGATCTTGCAGTTGCGGTTGTAATAGGCGGCGCATTTGGTAAAATTGTCAGCTCCTTAATTGATGATGTAATTACTCCACTGCTTCTAAAACCTGCTTTGGAAGCGGCTCATCTAAATAATTTAAGCGAGCTCACCATTTTTGGCACGGTGAAATATGGCAATTTTCTCTCGGCAGTCATCAACTTTATTATTATTGCTTTTGTGCTGTTTCTAATCATAAAGGGATTGAATAATCTTAAGAAAGAAGAAGTTCCGCCTCCTGCAGGGCCATCATCAACAGACCAGTTACTGATGGAGATCCGCGACGAACTAAAGAAAAGGCCTTTATAAGTTCCCCGGCAATAAACTGTGTAAAACTCGCTTTCGCCATGTAGGATTCTGTGTTTACATTGCGGCGGTTTACATAGTTGATTTAAAGCCCGTTTGTGAATACAGTAACTTATCAGATAAAATTACCACAGTTCGAAGGCCCGTTCGACCTGTTGTTATTTTTTATTGAACGTGATGAACTGGATATTTATAATATACCCATCAGTAAGATAACAAAGGATTTTCTTGAATATATCCACCGGCAGGAAAAACTGAATATAGAATTAAGCAGCGAGTTTATTTTGTTCATATCAACTTTAATGCGCATTAAAGCGAAAATGTTGCTGCCGCGAAAAGAATTGGATGCGCAGGGAAATGAAATTGATCCGAGGCAGGAACTTGTTGATAAAATTCTTGAATACAAAAAATATAAAGAAGCCGCAACGCAGATGGCTGAGATGGAGGCCATGCGTTTGCTGATGATGAAACGTGGTAACCTGCAAAAGGAACTGATGCAGGTTGGTGAAGACGCTTCCGAAGGAACCGAGATACAAACGGTAACATTGTTCCGGTTGATGAAGGCATTTGAACGTGTGGTTAAGCGGATGCAGGAACGCCAGAACAAACCTGTACATACCGTAATTCAATATAACTATACGATAGAGGGCAGCCGTGAATTTATGCTAAACATGATGCAGCAACAAAAAACAGTTTCTTTTGAAAAAGTTTTTGCATTATGTGAAAACCGTATTCATGCCATCTTCTTGTTTCTTTCATTGCTGGAGCTGGTGCAACAAAAATATATGAGCATCTTATCCGGCGAAGGCCGCAATAATTTTATACTGGAATGGAATGATGAAAGGGAAGACGAAACAAACGAACGGTTGTCTGAGTAAAATTGCCACAGATGCACAGGTGCCTTGCTATTACAATAAATATATCTGTGCATCTGTGGCAAAAAAAATTATCATTTTTTGATTTTGATTGCGTTTATACACCCGTTATTTTTGCGCACTTTAAGGGGAATTAGCTCAGTTGGCTAGAGCGCTTGCATGGCATGCAAGAGGCCACCGGTTCGAATCCGGTATTCTCCACAATGAGATCAATAAGTTATAAACTTTATTTTTGAAGTCTGCTTGAGCGGGTAAAACCCAGGTAAAACTAAATAGCCCTTGTTACAAACCTCACGTTTTAGTTTTACTCTTCTTTCACTTTCTTGCTTCTTGCAATTACCATATTATATTAATCTTACCTTCTTTTTCTTTTTTTATCTCTCTGCCTAAATTACTGTTTAGTTCTAAAAGCCTTATTATTTCAGATATAAAAACAGTCTCCATTGGAGATGGTGACGAAATGATCTTCTCGTCTTGTAATTTTACCTACAAACTGTGTTCAATGAGCGAGCGTTAGCTATTGAATATTTCGAGGAAACTTTATTATGCCGTTTATTCAAATCTCAGATAGTTAATTTACCGAGGGTGTTCCCGTGACGAAAACAGGATGCACTCACCCCAAAATCATAGTTGGAAGTGCATCAACTTTTTAACTAAATAGAGTCTTTTCGTTTCTAATTTTTCTTAATCCACCTACAGAAGTAAGACCTGCCAACACATCGACAAGCTTAATAACAGTTTGGGCGTGGGAAGTACCAAACAGGCCGAGCGTTAATAAAAAGATACTCAGGCAGAGAGAGGAAAAATGCTTTTTCATACAGATTTTGATATGAGAAAAAATAAATGGGCTTAGGTCGTTGAATTTATTCATGCATTATGCACCACCATACCTTATTTGATGCAACTCCGTTCACTTTTCCGCCTGCTAAATAAATTGTATTATCAACTGAAATAATAGAACCGCCTGAAAGCTTTACAGGGAGTAGACTGATTGACTATTTGTGGTTTGAAAAATCATACACGCCAAACTTATCGGTAGGTGCACCTCCATTTGCATAAAAAATTATTTGATTGTTTTTTATAACAGCTGTCCTATATCCCGGGCTGGATAACTTCTGAATAGAAACGTAACCAAGCAAAGGCATAAAGTTGATGCAAACGGCTTCATAGCTAAAAATTTAGAAGTGAATAAATAATTAACAGCACCAAATTATCAGGACTATGGGAAGATTCTTTTCCATTTCGCCAAACCGTAAAAAGCCAATGGCACAAACCTGTACCAAACACATCTACACCATTTGTCGGCGACAAACGGTGTTCATCTTTCAGAGCAATACAGATGTCTAAAATGTTTTTCAAATGAATTGTTTTTTTGATGCAGAGAGGTTAAATTTATTGGAGTAAATCACCTGTGTGACAAGACAAGATTTCATTTTCTCCAATGAAAGACGCCACCGCGTAGCAAGGCATGCAGGTTTTTGGGCAGTGTGGTGTGTAGCTTACCTGTTATTATTCCATTACCCGCTTCATTCTTTTGTTGGCTGGGGCTTTAACGAAGCAAACAATCCTGGCTCATATGAAAGCATACGGAAGATTGGTCTTCCCTTATTTATACTAAAAACACTCACCTTCCAATCCCTGATAATGGTTGTGGTACCGCAGGCAATCTTCACCTATGTTCTAATTAATTGGGTGTTACCAAACTATTTTTTTAAGAAAAGAAATGTATTCGTCATTGCTTTCATTCTTATCAGTGTATTTGTGATTTACTATTTTATAGCGGCCGAATTCAAGGGACTGAATTTTCTTGCAGAGTATATTTTCGGCTTAAGAAAAGATCCCCCGGCATTCCATGAGCAATTTGACGTGTGTATGTACATGGCTTTCAGGGACAATTTGAGCAGCCTGCCGGTTATTGCAGGTTTTGCCATAATGATAAAACTGGTAAAACGCTGGTGGCTGAAACAGAAAGAAACAGAGCAACTCTTCCAGGAAAAAGCGAAAGCCGAATTGCAATTGCTGAAAGCACAGGTACACCCGCATTTCCTGTTTAATACATTGAACAACATCTACTATTTCACACTTACCGGTTCACGCAAAGCGCCTGAAATGATCAACAAACTTTCCGGGCTGCTTCATTACATTCTTAACGAATGCAACCAGCCATTGGTACCATTGCAAAAGGAAATCAACATGCTTCAGGATTATATGGCACTGGAAAAAATAAGGTATGGTGAACAAATGAATATGACCATTGAAATACGGGAAGAAGGTTCTTCTCCGCTGCAGTGGGAGACCGGGAGGCGGCTTATTGCTCCGTTGTTGCTCATTCCTTTTGTTGAAAACAGTTTTAAGCATGGAACCAGTAAAATGTTGGCACATCCCTGGGTAAAGCTTCTAATAAAAATTGAAAACAACACGCTACATTTTTCTATTACGAACAGTCGGCCGCAAGAAACAGAACCACATTTGAAGAAGGGAAATATCGGGTTAAAAAACGTAAAGAAAAGACTCCAGCTGCTTTACCCCGGCACCCATGAATTAAACATTGTTTCTGAGCCTGCGATTTTTTTTGTGTCACTGAAAGTTCCCTTGCAGGAAGTACATAGCTATGCAGCAACTAGCGAAGAGATAAAAACATCAAACGCTTATGCAATGGCATGAATTTGTTTTTTCTAAAAAACCGGTTCATCGGTTATTGCGTCATTCCGTATTTTGGGCGGCGTGGTGGATGTACTTCTCATTGTGCAATTATTTGTTTCAAAGATCGGATTCAGGGGAACTTGTTGACGCAATGACATTTGAAACAACAAACCCAAAATCAAACCTGTATGCATTCCAATAACAAAATCCGGTGCCTGGTAATTGATGATGAACCGCCGGCAAGAGAAATCTTAAAACAGTACATCGCCGGTGTGGACGCTTTGGAATTAAGTGGTACCTGCGAAAATGCGGTAGAAGCTATATCTTTTTTAAAAGAACATCCTGTTGACCTTTTGTTCCTGGATATTCAAATGCCGCAACTGTTTGGAACGAATTTTATCCGCACGCTGAAAAATCCACCAAAGGTTATTTTCACTACTGCCTACCGTAAATATGCCGTCGAAGGCTTTGAGTTAGACGCAGTAGATTATCTTCTAAAACCCATTTCGTTTGAACGCTTTTTAAAGGCAGTAAATAAGGTGCTGCAATTAAACATCAGTGCTGCCCGATCAGCAATGCCAGCATCCACCTTAACAGAAAATCAAAAGGGGCAATCCAATTCTTTTTTGTATTTCCGGACTGAAAGAAAAATGGTGAAGGTTTTCTTTCGCGACATTTTATATGTTGAAGGACTAAAAGACTATATTAAGATTGTAACGGATACCAAACCGATTGTTACAAAATATGTGCTTTCCACTTTGGAAGAAATGTTGCCTGCCAATGAGTTTTTGCGTCTCCATAAATCCTATATCATAGCCATCAGCAAAATTGACAGCTACAACGCCGATATGATACAGGTTGCCAAACACGAGCTGCCTATCGGACGGCTGTACAAATTCGATGTGAACCGGGTACTGAACGCTTCTTCAGCAATAAACTAAACCTAGGCGAAATTAGAGACCTCACTTTTTGTACGTAACCATTTGTAGTATGAAAACACTTTTACATCTTTTCCTGTTGCTCTTTCCGGTTTTTGTTTTTGGCAACAACAAAAACAATGACTATGGAAATATAAAGGGTGCTGTATCTACAGTTGACGGTTATCCTGTTGCAAAAGTAAGTGTGCTGGTAAAAAATACGAAAAAGGGAACTATCACGGATGACAATGGAAATTTTGTGCTGGAAAAATTAAAACCTGGTACTTATATACTTATTATCTCTTTATTAGGATATAGCGAAAGAGAAATGCCTGTTGAAATAAAAGAAAATGAAACTACTATTTTAAAAATCAACCTGCAACAAACTTATGCAGCGTTAAAAGAAGTGATTGTCGAAGCCCGTCTTCCAAAATATGTAGAAACAAAAACATCGCCATCGCTCCGCCTGAATTTACCGCTTATTGAGATACCGCAAAATATTACAGTAATTTCTGGTCAGCTACTTTCTGACCAGGGTTCGCTGTCTATGACGCAGGCGATACGCAATGTAAGTGGTGTTACAAAAACATATGGTGAACTAAATGATTATTCACTGAACATCCGTGGAACGGATGCCACCTACAATATATTTCGAAATGGGATTGGCGGTTACTGGTTTAACCAGCAGGAAGATGCGGCCATGCTCGAGAAAATAGAAGTCATAAAGGGTCCTGCAGGCTTTATGGGTAGCATGTCCGAACCCGGTGGCTTTGTTAACAATGTAACCAAACAACCCACGAAAGAACGCATAGCAAGGGTTGATGCAGGTTTCGGCAGTTATAACCTCATGCGGCTTACAACAGACTTTGGAGGTACTATCAATAAAAAAGGAAATTTTTATTATCGTTTTGTTGGAGGAATACAAAACCAGGAAAGACACTTTCAATTCGGCAAGGCCATCAGGTTTTTTATCTGTCCCTCGCTCACGTATGAATTCAACAAAAAGACTTCTCTCACCGCTGAATACAACTATATGTATGGAAAAACATCAGGCAACAATGACGGCGTGCCTTCTATAAATGGTGAGATGTTTCAACTACCCAGGGATTTTGCCGTAGCCAGTGCGGCTACAGATAAAATACTCGGTATCGATAACTATTTTCGGTTAGAGCTAAAACATAACTTTAATGATAACTGGCATTTAAATGTGCAGGCTGCATCAGTATCCGGTCCATGGAATGGAGATATGTTGCAGAGTGGCGGTGATTTCCCCGTTTCTAATGACACACTTTACCGCGATGCCATTTACTGGCATTATATTAGTTATACCCGTCCTGCCTATGCTTTTGTAGATGGGAAATTTCAAACGGGTGGCAAAATTGAACACAAGGTCCTTTTTGGCTTAGATTACCATAATGAAGGTTCAAAAGGCTCATCTGGAGGTACATGGGGCCAAAAAAAATTTGGTTTATACATCCCCAGCCCTGATTACTATGTGCATCCGGACTCATTAAGAAATTTTGAAATTGAAGGGGATGGTGGCAAACGCCATTCAATTGCATTATATATGCAGGATCATATAAAAATCGCAGAAAAACTGGTCGTCACTTTGGCCGGCCATCTCACACACGCAGTAACCGGTATTCATTATGGGGAAGGGGTACCACCCGATAATCAAAAAAAAACCATTGACAATCTATTTACTCCCCGCGCAGGATTAACATGGCTTTTGGGAGACAAGGCATCTGCCTATGCTTTATATGATCAATGCTTTCTGCCACAAAGAGGAAGAAGCTTTGAACATGAGCCAATCAAACCGCTTACAGGTTATAATATCGAAACAGGTTTTAAAGGCTATTTCTTCAACAAAAAGCTGAGTGTGGGTCTTTCAATATTCGATATTGTCAAGAACAATATGCTGATAGCTGATCAGCTGCATGACGGGTATGACATTCAAAGAGGGCAAATAACCAGTAAGGGAATTGATTTTGACATGACAGGTAATATCACGCCTTCGCTTGTAATAAATGCCAACTATGAATATGTAAATGCAAAAGTTACGAAAGACACGGATCCTAAAGTCGTAGGTACCAAAAATTTTGGAACTCCGGATCACCAGGCCAATTTGTGGCTGCAATACAAATTATTGCAGGGTAAATTAAAAGGGTTATCTTTTTCCGCAGGCGATCAATACTTAGGTAAACGCAGTGCAGTGTATTACGGCAGTGCAGTGAATTACTCCTGGGTACCTGATAAAACGAAATACCTGCCAGCTTATAATTTAATTGATGCAGCAATAGATTTCAGCAACGATCAATTTAATATCGGTTTACACTTCTACAATATCACTAACATTCATTACGCATCACTGGGCTATTTCAACTTTTCAACAAATGAATGGCGCTACACACCTGGTGAGCCATTTAATTTCAGGTTAAGTTTTGGTGTAAACTTAAGACACCAAAAACATTAACAGACCAATACTTGCTACGAAACCGCTATTTCCTACTCACTCTGAGATATTTCAGTTTTGCAAGAATATTTTGCTGTTACTTTTATTTCCTGGATTAATCTTGTTTAAACGAAGGCTGATAATGATACGTAACCAAACTAAATCAACTGTTGATAAAATTATTATTTAGTTATTCAAATATTGTTCATATAGTTGCTTGCTTTCAAATTCCATAGATATTCCGTATTCAAATTTATTTTTCATGCTTATTTCTTTTAAGCATTCGAAATTTTGCACACCCCTGATATTGCCAAGCTTTTTTGCTGCATTAAAAAAATTCACTGTTTCTGCTGAATCTATGGATCCTTTGAGTTTAAAAAACAACTGTATGCCTCACCGGGTTTACGGTGCTTTGCATATCGGTGCAGGAGATTTTACTTGTGCTCTGCCTTGATCAGTAACAAAAAATGCTGTAGTAAGGAAGACCCCTAATAACTGTTTTTTCATGGCTGGTTTTATGGAAACTAATTTAATGAGAATCCCTTGCTACCTCACTTCCAGAACTGCCCCTCAAAAAATCCATATCAGCGCCAAGGTGTGCCTGTTCTACATGCGATTGATATAAATGAACATAACCCCGCCGATGCACTTTTTCATTTTGTTTCCAGTTAGCTTTCCGTATAGCCAATTCTTCTTCAGAAACCTCCAGTTGCAGGCGCCTGCCAGGTGCATCAAGGGTGATGATATCCCCTTCCTGCACTAATGCCAGGTTGCCTCCCGCAGCGGCTTCGGGCGACACATGCAACACTACGGTTCCAAACCCTGTTCCGCTCATCCTGCCATCTGAAATACGTACCATATCTGTAATGCCCTGTTCCAGTAATTTTTTAGGCAATGTCATATTACCCACTTCAGCCATACCCGGGTAACCGCGGGGCCCTACATTTTTCAGTACCATAATGCAGCCTGCATCAATATCCAATCCCGGATCGTCGATACGCGCATGGTAATCTTCAATATTTTCAAAAACAACTGCCCTGCCGGAGTGTTTCAACAGGTTGATACTTGCTGCAGAAGGCTTTATCACTGCACCATTTGGCGCAAGATTTCCTTTCACTACTATTATTCCTGATTCCGGTTTAAAAGGTTGCTCCATGGTACTGATCACATTAAGGTTACAGATTTCGGCAGCCATACAGTTCTCACCGATTGTTTTGCCATTAACCGTTATAGCATCGCGGTGAATAATGGATCCCATTTCCTGTATTAATGCGGGCAGACCGCCTGAATAATAGAGGTCTTCCATATAATGCTCACCGGAGGGCTGAATGTTGGCAAGCAATGGGATATGTTGGGAATGCTTATCAAAATCATCAATATTTAATTCAACACCGATGCGACCCGCGATAGCCAGTAAATGAATTACGAAATTGGTTGATCCGCCGATGGCGGCATTCACCATGATAGCATTTTCAAATGCCTTGCGCGTAAGGATTTTTGATAAGGTTAACTCTTCTTTTACCATTTCAACGATGCGCCTTCCGGATAATTGCGAAAGCACCTTGCGTCTTGCATCTGCCGCCGGTATCGATGCATTGTTGGGTAATGAAAGCCCTAATGCCTCAACCATGACCGCCATCGTGGATGCCGTGCCCATAACAGCACAATGCCCCTGTGTACGCGCCATACAAGCTTCCGCTTCCAAAAACTCCTCCGTTGTTATCTCTCCCGTTTTATGCGATGCATCAAAACGCCATACATCCGAAGTGCCGATATGTTTTCCTTTCCAATGCCCCTTTAGCATCGGTCCGCCGGAGATAACCAATGTCGGGATATTTACACTGCAGGCGCCCATTACCAGGGAAGGTGTTGTTTTGTCGCATCCGCAAAGCAGCACTACGCCATCAACAGGGTTTGCCCGGATTGATTCTTCCACGTCCATGCTTACCAAATTCCTGTAAAGCATGGCAGTGGGCTTTATTAATGTTTCACCCAGTGACATAACAGGAAACTCAACCGGAAATCCCCCTGCCTCCAGCACACCTTTTTTAACGGCTTCGGCCAGGTCGCGGAAATGTGCATTACAGGGGGTGAGTTCGCTCCAGGTGTTACAGATACCGATCACAGGTTTGCCCTCAAACATATCTGATGGTGTGCCCTGGTTCTTCATCCAGGCACGATAAATAAAGCCATCTTTGCCTTTACGGCCAAACCAGTTGCGGCTCCTTAATTGTTGTTGCTCCATGATTGAAAAGTTGGGTTTTTCCTTCCAGGAACTAATTATAAATTTTATGCCGGTTCCTGCTACTCATATTTAGTCCGAAAGTACAAATATGCAGACAAGTATCCCGACAATAGCATAAGGATCATTGACACAGGCGTAAGTTGACGAGCATTTTCTATAAGTAATAGAGGGATAGATTCAGGAAGTATTTGTTGCGAACACAATAGTTTGTACGTGGCTGGCAAGTTAGGTAATAAGTTGATTTGTTGACAGGTTGAATGGTTGACAGGTTAACATGTAGTTGTTGCTTTTCATTAGCTGATTGGTAAAAAAGAATGATCTGATCATGGATGATCGTACTATAATATGATGCATACCGGTGGCAAGACCAGTATAGTAATATCCTTACATTTGGAGAAACTACATCAACACGCAGAATGTTGAACATAAATGAAAATGCAGGAAGCCACAGTACATTTTGATTTTCCCGTTATTCTTACGGTTGTCGCTTCGCCGCAGCTGATTTAAAAATTACCATATGATTAAATTAATTCAGTTTATTGATGACAACAACCTAAGCAAAGTTGGTGTTGCCAATGGTGACAGCATAGAACCACTTAACGAAGTTCAATCAACCTATGAATTGTTTATTCGGGCGCAACAGGCGTCTTTAAAAATTAAAGATATAATCCCTGGTTTGTTATCAGGTAACTACGAGGATTATAGCATTATCGCGAAAGAGCAGCGGTTATTGTTGCCGCTCGCTCATCCTGATCCTTATCATACATGGATAACCGGAACAGGTCTCACACACCTTGGCAGTGCAGCTTCCCGTAATGCTATGCACGAAAAAATTTCTTCCGCAACAACAGAATTGACCGATTCTATTAAGATGTTTCAAATAGGCCTGGAAAATGGCAAAATGGAAAATGATATTCCCGCTGCGCAACCGGAATGGTTCTATAAAGGAAATGGATTAATTGCAGTTAACCCGGGGCAGGAAATTTCTTCACCATCTTTTGCACTTGATTCAGGCGAGGAGCCTGAAATTGTTGGTATTTATGTTATCAGCAAAACAGGGAATCCTGTGAGAATTGGCTTTTGTTTGGGGAACGAGTTTTCAGATCACGCTACTGAAAAAATAAATTACCTGTATCTCGCTCACTCAAAGCTTCGGCAATGTTCCTATGGGCCTGAATTGTTGTTGGGTGATTTACCTAAACAAATCATTGGAAAAAGTAAGATTACGAGGGGCAATAAATTATTTTGGGAAAAAGAGTTTTTAACCGGCGAAGATAATATGAGCCACAATATTCCAAATCTTGAATATCATCACTTTAAATATGAAATGTTCAGGCAGCCCGGGGATGTGCATGTTCATTTTTTTGGAACTTCTGTCCTGAGTTTTTCAGACCAGGTAATAACTGAAGACGGCGATGTTTTTCATATTGAGGCAGATGCATTTGAACATGCACTTGTTAACCCATTAAAGAAATTGAAATAAAAAAACCTGTTTCTGTACCGGTTGAACAACTTTTACTTATCTAAAAATTCTTTCACCACTTCAACGGTCAACACGGGCAATTTACTTCCCGGTATTGTTGCGCAGATCTCTCCCAGGTAAGCGCCATGTTCGCCCGGCAGAATCATCAACTGGGCCTTGGGCATAATCCTTGACATTTTCACTGCGTGCTCATTCGTTATTACGTCTTTATCGCCATTGATAATTAAAGCCGGTGCTTTGATAGATCTCAAATCATCATCGCTGTAGTCGGGAAATGCGATCATCCTGTCACGGTCTTTATTGTGCATGGTAAGCAATGCAGCTGTATCAGGATTTATTTTTAAAAATGCGTCCTGTAATGGCTTTGGCATATTGGCAAGACTTGCATGTTGCATACCCTCAAAAAAACCGGGTCTAAGTCCTTCCCGTTGATATGCACCGGAAGCAATCACTAATTTATCTGCTACTTCTGGGTGACGAATGGCTACCTGCAATGACGTGGTGGCGCCGTTGCTAAAACCAAAGAAAGATGCCTTTGAAATGCCGAGTTGTTGTAACAATGCCGCCACGTCATCTGCATCCTGCTCAAATGTTTCCGGTGCATCCCTGTCGCTGCTGTGCCCGTGAGCCTGTAGCTCAACCGCTATAACTTTATACTTCCCTGCCAATAAGGGCAGCACTCTTCCGAATGTTGTTTGAATGGTAGAGCCGCCGCCGTGTATCAGCACCAATGGCTTTCCCTCACCGTGTATCTCGTAATACATTTTAATACCATTTACGTTGGCATAGCCGGTTTGTGTTTTCATAAACTTTGTTTGTGCATTCGTAATACCGCATTTGACGATTAGGAATGATAAAATAAAAGAGATCAGCGAACATCTCATAATTATTATTGTTTGCTTTTAAGCGATATAAGATAATGATCAAGCTTTTCTATATTTTGCCTTAATCCTTCATCGGCTTTGAATGTTTTAACTGTCTGTATAAATTGTTCCCTTGATTCAAACAGCATATGCCATTTGATAAAGGTTTTATCATCCTGGTCTTCAAATTCTATGGTTGCAAGAAACTTTGGCCCGGAAATATGTTCATACACAATCTTCTTATGCTTTATCACTTCTTTGAATACCGATTTGTTTTTATAATACCTTCCATCCGGTCCATGCATTACCAGGTCCCATTCGCCCTCCGGATGGACTTCCATTTTAGTGATCGTGTTGGTAAAGCCATTTGGACCCCACCACTGCACAATGTGTTTGGGGTTTGTCCAGACTTCCCATACCAGCGCTATGGGTGCATTCAACACCCTTGTGAGCAAAAGTTCACGGTCCCGCGTGTCATTTTTTTCGTTTTGCATTTTTTTGTTTTTGAAGTTTATGTAAATAGTTTTCCAATGAATCAAGTTTGGCTTCCCAATGTTGGCGGTACTGTTCCACCCAGGTTGAAACTTCGCTTAATTTTTCAAGATGGGCTCTACAATACCGCTCCCTGCCTTTAGCCTCCATTTGAATAAGACCACATTCACTTAAAATTTTTATATGCAGGGAAATAGCCTGCCGGGTTACATCAAAATTTTCAGCAATAGCATTCAGGTTAAGCGGTTCTTCTGAAATAAGATTAATAATTGCTCTTCTTGTAGGGTCGGCTATCGCCTGGAATACATCTCTCCTGACTTCCATAATATGCAAGTATTTGCTTGCAAATTTATATGCAAGTATTTACTTGCGCAAATTTATTTTTGGAATAACCAGCGAGTTAGAAAGTTGAGCAGCAGGTTAACAAGTTGATAAGTTGACAGGTTGATTAAGGATTGCACAGTTTCCTTGCCGGGTATCTATGTAGGTGGTTATCGTAACCACGTTCGGCTGGGTCGTCAGTAAACCACGCTTGTAATTAATTAATTTTATCCGGTGCAGATTATTAAGTCTTCATACTTTACTTACAAAAGCTTGCTTGTTATGAAACTAAAACGCCACATTTTTATTGTAATGCTTTCCGGGCTGATTATCTTTTTTACATCCGCAGGTACCCATAAAACAGCTGATCGTGATAACCCAACTTCGCAAGACATAAAAAGATACCTGTATGTAGCCGTGCCGGGTATTCGTGATTACCTTGGTTATGGCGGCCACGGGCTCCTGGTCTTTGACATAAATGATGATCATCGCTTCGTAAAACGCATAGAGACAAAAGGTTTTCATCCGGATAAAACTCCTTCGAATGTTAAAGGCATTGCCGTAAGCATCCCGCTTAACAGCGTTTATATCAGCACGCTTGAATCATTGCAGCGAATAGATCTTACAACAGAAAAAGTTGTTTGGGAAAGATCTTTTGAAGGAGGGTGTGACCGTATGTCGATCTCCCCTGATGGTAAAACCATGTACCTGCCCTCACTTGAAAAAAAGTTCTGGAATGTAGTGGATTGCGCTACCGGTGATATCATTAAAAAGATCGATGTGTATAAAAGAGCACATAACACGATCTATGGTCCTTCGGGTGATCATGTTTACCTTGATGACATAGCATCACCATGGCTTTATATTGCCGATACGAAAACCAATTCTCTCGTAAATAAAGTTGGGCCTTTTGGAAATTTTATTCGCCCGTTTACCATCAATGGTAAAGAAACGCTTGTGTATGCAACAGTTGACAGCCTGCTTGGCTTTGAAGTTGGCGACCTTAAAACGGGGAAGAAACTTAGGCGGGTTGAAGTAGAAGGATGGGATGCAGGGCCGGTGAGAAGACACGGCAATCCAAGCCATGGTATCGGGCTTACACCGGATGAAAAGGAATTGTGGCTGGCCGATGGACATAATATGCGGGTTCATGTTTTTAATGCTTCTCCTCCATACCAGCAATTAACTACAATCCCTGTAAGGGATATGCCGGGCTGGATAACTTTCAGCATAGACGGAAAGTATATTTACCCTTCAAGCGGCGAAGTGATTGATGTAAAAACGCGTAAGATTATCACAACATTGCAGGATGAATTTTACAACAACGTGGGAAGTGAGAAAATGGTTGAAATAGATTTTGATGGCGATGAAGCCATTAATGCAGGCGACCAGTTTGGCATTGGTGGGGTAAGCAAATAAAGAAATTGATTTAACAGCCCTTGCAAAGGCAGGGTCAGGAGATACTACTTCGCATTTCATAAAAATTATTTAACCTTTTTCTGAATTCCAATTCACGTGCATATATTACTTTCGGAATTCAAATGAAGAAGCCACCAGGTAATAACCTCCCTGCAATGCTAAAAAGGAATCTAATTTTTATCACTAATATCACATGCGTTTTTATTGCGCTTTATTCACCGGCTTTTGCACAACAGCAGCCTAAGAAAGCAATATATATCATCGCCGATGGCATTCCTGCAGACGTCATTGAAAAACTTCCGCTGCTGCATCTCCAGGCTATTGCAAAGGAAGGCGCTTACAAGCGGGCTTATGTAGGTGGTATAAAAGGCACCTACTCTGAAACCCCTACGATTTCGGCACCGGGATACAATGACCTGCTTACAGGCACCTGGGGCTATAAACACAATGTGTGGGGCAATGACATTGCAGCACCCAATTACAATTACTACAGCATCTTCCGTTTTTTCAAGGATCAATACCCTCAAAAAAAGGCGGCCATCTTTTCAAGCTGGGAAGATAATCGCACCAAACTCATTGGTGAAGGCTTACCGCAAACCGGTAATATTCACCTGGACTATCATGCGGATGGACTGGAACACGACACGATCCATTTTCCTCATGATAAAGCCGGGTTATATATGCATCACATCGATGACAGTGTTGTAAATGCTGCAGCTAACTATATTAAAGCAGAAGCCCCTGATCTGTCGTGGGTGTATCTTGAATACACGGATGACATGGGTCATCAATTTGGGGATGGCGAAAAGTTCTACACTGCCGTAAAATTTATGGATGAGCAGATGGGTCGTATATGGGATGCGATACAGTACAGGAAAAATAATTTTGGAGAAGACTGGCTGATCATTATTACCACCGATCACGGAAGAGATAAGACAGGGAAAAATCACGGCGGCCAGTCAGAACGTGAAAGAACAACGTGGCTGGTGACAAATGCACAGCACCTGAACGAATATTTTAAATCCTTTCAACCTGCTGTTACGGATATTTTACCAACCATTGCACAACATCTTGACATTACCATTCCAAAAGCAAATCGCTGGGAACTCGATGGCGTGCCGCTCACAGGAAATGTTTCCGTAGCCTATCCAGGAGTTTTGCTGCAGAACGATTCGCTTAAAGTGTCATGGAAATCCTACGCGCCGAAAAGCAAGGTAAAAATATGGAAGGTGGCAAGTAATAATTTCAAAGAAGGTGGAGAAGATAGATATGAACTCTTGGGGGAACCAGGTGCAGCAGATGAGTATTTTGTGGTGCCATTCAAGGCTGAAAATGCATCGGTATATAAATTGGTTATCGAAGGAGAGTATAACGCAGTGAACAAGTGGATCGTTAAGTAATGAAAGAAAATGGTTTTGATATGTTATGAGGCCACCTTTCACTGAACAGTCGCCCTACGGGTTAGTACTTTTCTGTCTGAGTTTGGTCGCAGCATTGTATATGTTTAAAAAGAGGTTTAAATTTTTAGATTTATTTTTCTAAAACGTAAAGGCTATGCAAACATATAGGCTGCTGCGACGTGAGGTATTTATCGGCCAACAAAATTTTATGGAATTCGGGATATTGGCTAAACAATATTATGCAGACAACCCTGCCATGTCCTTCCACGTGCAGGGCTAAGATATGGTGCCGGGAAAGAATCCTGCCGAGGGAGGAGAAATTCCAAAAAAAGCTATGTAAAAAAAGGCTATGTGCCTGATGGCTTAACATCATGGTAAAAATTTAATCAGCCGGTTCTTTTAATGCTCAACATGAGAATCAGTTATAATCACTTAGCAATAATTTAAGGCTACCGCCTGAGTAACAGGCAGAGAACATAGCTTTGCAACAGAAAAAATCATTATCATAAACACGGAATTTTAAAATGGCAGAACAGGAAGTTATTAAACACACGAAAAAGGCGTACAGCATCTGGGCCGATGAGCATAGCCTTTTTTATAAAATAAAAGAGTTTGTAATAGAAATTTTCATTATTGTATTTGCAATAACCATTTCTATCTGGTTTCATAACCGGAGTGAACACAGCCACCAGCAAAAAGATGTGAAGGAGTTTCTTCTGGGCTTAAAAGAAGATCTGCAAAATGACATAAAAGAAATGAAAGGTGACTCCATTACTTATGTACAAACTCATGCCGCCTTTAGTTACATTACGGGCATAAAGCATGGTGAGATACTAAGCAATGACAGTTTAAAAAAATATCAGAACTATATCTATAACACTACCGGTCTCATGCCAAATAATGGCAGGTTTGAAGGATTTAAATCCTCGGGCAAACTTGGTTTCATAGAAAATAATAAGCTGCAGAACCTTATTTTAGACCTGTACCAGGAAGATATACCGAGCCTGATTTCATCGACGAATGGTTTTACGGAAAGGAAAAAAGAATTGGTTCATTTTATAGTGCTCAACCGCAAAAGAAATGCAGACAATAGTGACAACCTTAACTTACTTCTTTCAAGTGACACTGGTTATAATTTGAGTATGAACCTGCAATATTTCCCTGAAATATTCTCAAGATACAGCAACTGCATACAAAAGTCGGCAAGCATTATAACCTTGATAGACGAAACGTATCCGGCAGGGAATGAATGATCGTGCAAAATCCTGGCTTATGATTGCACCTAAACAGGGAAACCGATTTGGTCGCAACGATGTGAAGGTTCTATTTTATAAAGTCTTCCTCAACTGTTTCTTTCAGTTTTATTTTTAAGGATGCTATGTTCCCGTTGAATTACCCGCTGAGCATACGTCTTTTCACTCCCGCCTTATATAACTTATATAGCTTCAGGACATTAACAACGGTTGTGGAGTTTTATTGCCGCGTACATACACCGGCTTCAAAAATCTGTTCTGGCTCTCTTAAATAATTTTTATATTCAATTCTGTATACGCAGCAAATCGCATTTGAGCACATCCACTTTATAAAATGTTTTTTATGATCGTAACTAACCTGGGAAACCGCCACTACCGCTATTATTTCGTTGTGTTATCAATAGTTATGCTTTCCTGCGGAGAGAACAATAATTCATCCTCATTACTTCCTGCACCGGCTAATGAATTTATAAGTGAGATCAAATTTGATTCGCTTGCATCCGTTTCACCCGACATATCATTTGCGAAAATTTCGGAAGGGCTTTTGCATGTAAACGTTCGTTTCAAATTACCCGACCCGGTAAAGCAGGATGATTGGAAAATAACGATCAAGCCTGCCTTCACGCCTTCCTTTCACTGGGCCCCGCATCTTACGCCCACAGATGAAAATATCATTGCCCGGCATGTGTTTCGTTCGCCGGCATTAATTATGGCTGACAGCAAAAAGGAGTTGGTTGTGATTCCTGATCTCGACCTTGTTAATAAGAATATGGCAATGCAATGGTATATGGATATGGATGCCGTGCAGCATACAATGACCATCGGGCTTAGCAATGCACAACTTGGGCCACATGTTTTATACCTGCGCAAGGAAGGCCAGGTTTTCCCTGCGGGTAATTTTGAATTTGGCTTTTACATAATGACCAATACAGATGCTGAAAGTATCGCGGATCCATGGCGAAAGCCGCTTGCTTTTTTATGGAGCAAATGGGGAAAGCCATTATATCAACAGGGCGAGCCTATTAAGGACAGTCTTCTGCCTTATGTAAAACATACTTACAACTGGGCTTTCAATACATGGAAGAAAAATGTGTGGCAGGAATTTGATCTTAATGGCAAAAGAGTGGGCGCGCCTGTATTCATCGTCAACGTAACACAAAGCCCCAACTATCCCGGCGAAGTAAACGAAAGGGAATTCCGTTCCATCTGGAACCAGGCCTGGTTCAGTTCTTTGCGGTCCGCGTCAGGGCTTTACCGGTATGCCAAAAAGATAAATGACACATCATTGATGAGAAAAGCAGAGATGACAAAAGAGCTTGCTTTATCGTTCCCTCAACATGATGGCTTATTCAGCAGCGTGATCGCAACACCAATGGAAACAATAAAAATAAAAGGCGAAGAATTGAATCGCTCTGCCGGCTGGCAGCATTATTATTTTGGTAACTCTGACCGTAATCCTGAAAGTGGCGGAGCCGCCAAAGCGCCACTACATATACTCGACATGAGCTGGACGGCCTTGCTAATGCTTAACTGGTATGACGAACTGGAAAAAGATGAAAGGTTGATGCAATATGCTACGCAGTATGCAGACAGGTTAATTACGCTCCAGGAAGAAAATGGCTTCTTCCCTGCATGGCTGGATAGCAAGACAGGCAAATCAATCGGCATGCTGGATCAATCACCTGAATCATCCATGTCAGTCACATTTTTACTGAAGCTGTACCAGTTGACAAAAAAGCAAGCATATCTGGATGCGGTCATAAAAGCATTGAATGTGATCGATCAAAAAATAATACCGGTCGGGCAGTGGGAAGACTTTGAAACTTATTGGTCCTGCAGCCGGATATTTGATTCGCTGGTGAATAAAAAAATTACGAGGAATGATCAGTTCAAACAAAATACACTATCAATGTACTGGACAACAGAAGCGCTGTACAATGCATATAAAGTGACAGGCCGCGCAGCATATCTTACAAAAGGGCAACGCGTGCTTGATGAATTACTGATGTTCCAGGCATCATGGCAGCCTGCGTTTATTGCTATTCATGCATTAGGTGGATTTGGTGTAATGAACGGGGACGGTGAATGGAATGATTCACGCCAAAGTTTGTTTGCAGAGCTTATTATCGATTACGGAAAAGAATTAAATAATGAAGAATATCAACAGCGTGGGATTGCTGCATTAAAGGCGTCATTCGTTATGATGTATTGCCCGGAAAATCCTGCAACAAAAGAGCAATGGGAAAAAGTATATCCTTTTTTCAATGAGAAAGATTATGGTTTTATGATGGAAAACTATGGCCATATTGGTGAAACGGACAGTAATGGATTGGGTATCGGTGAATTTACCATTTACGATTGGGGTAATGGAGCAGCGGCGGAAGCATATAACCGCATCAATGATCATTATCCCGGCCTTGTATTTTAACTTAACTTAGGTTCATAGCATAGCCAATGAGCACAGGATGAGCCCCTGAGTCTTGCCGCACTTCGCAACCAACATATGATCCGATTACTAAACTTGTTGAACGCTTCCTATCGGTTGGTGTCAACAACAACCGAAAATGTTGTGGTGTTAATTCCGTTGTAAGGACATAAACCGGCAGAGAAACCCTCCATTCAATGTTCTGTTCCGCTTCACTATGAAGCATTACCGCTTATGCGGTAGCCTCCTAGCTATGCACAAAGCCTCTACGAAGTCCCTGCTGCAACATGAATTATTGCTAACCCTGTGAGATGTTTTAAGACGTAAGGCCACTTTTCTTTAAAGGCTTTGCACAATTTTAATATCTTGTACCAAAACCTGTTGCTTATGAACACCAGGCTACTTATTATTGGCACAGGGCCGTTTGGTCTTTCAATGGCTGCGCACGCAAAGCATCTTGGAATAGATTTCATCGCCGTAGGTAAACCAATGGAGTTCTGGAAGACAAACATGCCCGAAGGTATGTACCTGCGTTCTGCATGCGACTGGCATCTTGATCCGGAAAATGAACACACAATAGAAAAATTTTTGTCTTTGCAAGATATTACTCCCAAAGATGTTGAACCGTTATCGCGAAATTTTTATTTGTCTTATACAGAATGGTTCATGCAGCAGGAGAAAATAACTCCTTTGCCTGTATACATCGATCACCTCGATTACATCAACGATCATCATTATCATGCTGTCACTAATGAAGGGGAAACTATTACTGCCGGTAATATAGTGATCGCGGTTGGATTTAGATATTTCAGGAATATCCCGCCCGAACTGATCAGCATTTTTCCGGAAGGAACATATTCACACACCTGTGATCTTTCTGACATGAAGACGATGAGCGGGAAAAAATGCCTTATAATTGGAGGAAGGCAAAGTGCTTTTGAATGGGCGGCATTGCTGGCTGAAGCAGGAGCAGATATCATTCACATTTCTCATCGTCATCCGTCACCGGCGTTTGCTGCAGCAGACTGGTCGTGGGTAAATGCTTTAGTGGACCATATGACAGATGAGCCCGCATGGTTTCGGAATCTTTCAAAAGATGAACAGGATTCGGTGGGTAAAAAATTATGGGCAGAAGGCCGCCTGAAAATAGAGCCTTGGCTTAAAGAAAGAATAATGAAACAAAACATAAAATTGTGGCCAAACACCCTGGTGACCAGCTGTAAAAAATCAGCCAATGGAGCGTTGGAAGTGATATTCAATAATGATAATTCTATTGCTGTGGATCATATCATTTTTGCATCGGGCTATAAAGTTGTTATACAGCAGGTGCCATTTCTCAGGCAGGGAAACATTTTGCCACAATTGAAAGTGAAGAATAATTTTCCTGTGCTGGATGAACATTTTCAAACCAACCTGCCAGGATTGTTTATCACCAGTATGCCCGCTTCGCAGGATTTTGGGCCATTCTTTGGATTTACGATCGCCGTACGAACTTCTGCCAGGTTGATTGGGAAAGCTTTGCGTTAACGGATCAGTATATGGTGTATACGGATTGTTTAATCAATTAACGTGTTATGTCATTGAAATCCATTTGAATTCTTAATTACTTCTAAATGATACCCTATGTAGCTGATGTTTCTATGTGGTTCAAAGTAATTTTTACCACAACTTATCCCGCTCATGCGTTGATAGGCAGATAGAAAACATAGGATTTCACATAGAAATGCTTTAATTCTAATGGAACAACTCCGCCCTTGTTGGTGTTGTCAACAACAAGGATTCCAATAAACGAAATTATTACTTCATACAATCGAATTCGTTGGTCACAAGACCAACGAAGGTTTGGTGACAATAAAGCTTATAACTGCGATCAATATGTTTTCCTGTAAAAAAGCACTCCTAATTTTTGACCTTAAACTGGCAGTTCACACCAACAATTCACAAAAAAAACAATGTTTTTTAGCCCTCTTTTTCGCAGTATAAATATTTTTTAACCGGATTAAACCACCAATTTTGTCGCGCAATTAAAAGGTTATGCAAACGAAAAACACAAAAGCGGCAATGAGTTTTATTTTCTTCACGCTGCTGATCGATACTATGGGATGGGGATTGATCATTCCTGTGATGGCTGATCTTATTGCGCAGTTAAAAGATATTCCTGTTAACGTAGCCAGCACTTATGGAGCCGCATTGCTTTCGGTATTTGCGATCACACAATTTCTTTTTGCACCTGTAATGGGTAATCTCAGCGACCGTTTTGGGCGGCGGCCTGTTTTACTTTCTTCCCTGCTGGGTTTTGGTATCGATTACATCATACTGGCACTCGCGCCTGCTTATGGATGGCTGTTTATCGGCCGCGTGATCGCAGGCATAACAGGCGCAAGTTTTACTACTGCCACCGCGTATATAGCAGATGTAAGCCCGGATGAAACACAGCGCGCAAAAAATTTCGGTTTGATAGGCGCAGCTTTTGGTCTTGGTTTCGTATTAGGTCCAGCACTTGGCGGGCTACTTGCAGGCTGGGGCATCCGTGCGCCGTTTTATGCTGCTGCTGCTCTTTGCTTGCTTAACTGCATTTACGGGTATTTCTTTTTACCCGAATCTCTGGATGCAGCACACAGGCGGCCTTTTGAATGGAAGAGAGCTAACCCCTTTGGGTCATTGAAATTTTTAACGCGGCATCCTGAGATCGGAGGGCTTGCCATGGGATTCTTTCTTATTTATTTGGGTGCGCAGTCTATACAGGGTAACTGGAATTTCTTCACCATCTATCGCTTTCACTGGAGTGAAAAAATGGTGGGTATTTCACTCGCCATTGTAGGCGTACTGGTTGGTGGTGTGCAGGCAGGTCTTACGCGGGTGGTGAATCCGAAAATAGGGAACGAGAATAGTATTTATTTGGGTTTGAGTCTTTATACAGTTGCGCTGGTGCTTTTTGCATTCGCAACACAAAGCTGGATGATGTTTGCGTTCCTGGTACCCTATTGTCTCGGGGGCATTTGTGGTCCTTCGCTGCAATCGGTTATTTCAGGGCATGTGCCGCCTAACCAGCAGGGTGAATTGCAGGGAGCATTGACCAGCCTGATGAGCCTGACCACTATTATCGGCCCCCCGCTGATGAGCATTACTTTCACTTATTTTACTACGGATAAAGCACCCTTCTATTTTCCGGGCATGCATTTTCTCATTGGTGCATTGTGCATGCTGTTAAGCGTTGTTATTATTTACAAAGTGCTGAGCAGGGAGAAGAAAGAACATCCTGAGCTAAGAAAGGTGATTGAAGAAGGTGGTGCGAGTGCTTCGCAAATACAACACTGAGGTGCAGGTTATGCCAAGGCGCATTGCCTGATGAATATTGTGGTAACCCAAGACTATGAGGTAGCTTTATAATCAGAATATGAAAATAAGATGTTAACACTCCGGCTTATATATCCTCAATGGCAGGGAGGAATAGTTAGCCACCTGTTGCCTGAACTTCCCTTTCCAGCACATTGGGATCCTAAGCTTAGAATTCCACGTGGACAAGTTGTCGCG
>JADMIO011260242.1_pt1 | contig 83858 bp, 70 predicted proteins | sample 8958161 | NCBI WGS metagenome assembly JADMIO01 (sample SAMN16585339, study PRJNA669376) | soil metagenome | isolation source: Crop rotation soil | place: USA: Cullars Rotation, Alabama | collected 2011 | reverse complement strand
CGACAACTTGTCCACGTGGAATTCTAAGCTTAGGATCCCAATGTGCTGGAAAGCACCCGCGTCCGGCGTCATCAACCCGATGAGATGCTTGAGCAACACGCTCTTGCCTCCGCCGCTTCGGCCGATGATGACAAGCGTCTCGCCCTTCTCCACGGTGAGATCGACCCCGAGCAAAATCTCCTGCCGTCCGATCCGTTTCGTGAGCCCGCGAACGTGGATCATCGTCGAGCCGTTCGCGCTCATTGATAGCCCGCCGGGAAAATAATGTTCAGCCCCATGGTCAGGAAGAAATTAAAGATCAGAACGGCCAGAGACGCATTCACGACAGCTTCCGTGGTCGCCCGCCCAACTCCGACCGCGCCTTCCCGCGCCGTCAGGCCCTTGTGGCAACTGATGAAAACAATCAGCAGCGCAAAGATGAATCCCTTGCTCAACGCCATGATGATATCGCGCAATTGGGTCCAGCGGACCATGTTCGCGACGTAATAGGTCCCGTTCACTTCCAGGAGAAAAATCGCGACGAAATATCCCGCGACGATGCCAATGCCAACGGCCTCGGCGACGAGGAGCGGCATGGAAACGACCATCGCCAGGGTCCGCGGGACGACCAGGTAATCGAGCGGATGGACTGCGAGCGCGCGGAGGGCGTCGATCTGCTCGGTCACTTTCATCGTTCCGATTTCGGCGGACATCGCGGCGCCGACGCGGCCGGTTACCATCAAGGCGGTCAGGACCGGCCCGAGCTCGCGGCAGATTGAGACCGACACGACGGCGCCGACGGCGGAGCCCATCCCGAGCTTGCTGAATTGAAAATACGTCTGGGCCGCGAAGACGGCGCCGGTAAATGCCCCCGTAATTATGACCACGATCTGCGAATGCCAGCCGATCTCCGCGATCTGCCGCAGGAAAAGGCGCCAGCGAATTTTTTGCCGAATCGCGGCGCCGATCGTTTCAATCGCGAGCATCACCACTTCGCCGACATAAGCGAAGAAGGTCAGCGCCGTTCGTCCCAGCGCGGTTAACCAGCGGCCTAACATGGAAAAGACGGGCCGAGGACGCGCCCGCCGGCCGCGTTAACTTCAAGTTCCAGCACGCCGCCATCGTAGAGGATGGGCCAGGCGATGCAAAATCCGAAATCGACCACGCTTGCTTTGGCTCCTTCTCCGGTTCTTGCTCCTCCTCAAGGACGGAATTGCGCCCGTGGCTTCCCTGCGATAAATGGTGTTGTCCATGAGCAAACGCGTTGTCCGATTCGCTTTCAGCCTCCAAATTCTCACTCTTTTCCTGCTGGCCGGCTGCGGCACGGTCGAGCCGACCGGTATCCAGCAGACGCGCGTCGATATCGCCGCAAAGATCGCGGCGGAACCGCCGGGCGATTATTTCATCGGGCGCCGCTATTTCAAAGGCTCCGTCTTCAAGTTCTGGGGCTACGTTCGCAAGCCGGGACAGCCGTGGAACACGGCGCAGCTCGTGGTTCTCAATGAGAAGGAGAAACTCGCGCCCGATCGCGAAACGCGGACCTTCGGCAGCGACAACAATTACGAATACAAACTCAAAGGCTACTTCAGCGGGCAGACCGTTTACGAACCGGCCAGCAACGGCTTTTACCAGGAGTTTGTCCTCAAGGGTTACGAAGTCATCTCGACCAACCCGCCGCCAATTTTCAAGAGCCAGTACAACGAGCGCGCCCGCGCGGCGGTCACGCGCATGACGATCGAGAAGCCCGAGTAAGATCGTGCCCGCGCGCAGCTCCCGCGACAAACTCGCCGAGGAGTTCCTTCGCTTCCTCGAGGTGGAGCGCAATGTCTCCACGCGCACTCTCAAGGTTTACCGCCAGGCGCTGGCTGCTTTCCGCGCCCAGGAAGGTGTTCGGTCGTGGCTGAAATGTTCGCCCGACGATTTCCGCGATTACCTGTTCCGGTTGATGAAGGGCGGCCAGGCGCGTTCCTACATTCGTCTCCAGTTCTCCGCCTTCCGGACCTTCTACCGGTTTCTGGTCGAGCGAAAAAAATTGCCGCTCGATCCGGTCCGCCAACTGCAGTTGCCGAAGTCGGAAAAGAAGTTGCCTCTGGTCCTGACCCAGAAACAGGTCGACGAACTTTTGAGTGCCCCGTTGCGCGTCCCGAAGGAGAAGGCCGCCCCGGCGTGGATGCCGTTGCGTGACGCGGCGATCCTGGAGCTCTTCTACAGCAGCGGACTGCGACTGGCCGAGCTCGCATCGCTCAACGTTGCGGACCTCGATATTTACACCGAGTCGGTTCGGATCCTGGGTAAAGGCCGGAAGGAGCGGGTTTGCCCGGTTGGTTTGCCGGCGCTCGAAGCGGTCTCGCGTTATCGCGCCGCCGCGAACGTCCCGAGCGGCCCGCTTTTCATTAACAAATCACGACGCCGAATTTCACCGCGCTCGATCTGGCTGGTCCTTAAACGCTATTTGCGACAAACCTCGATTCCGATCTCGGTGAGTCCGCATAAGCTCCGGCACAGTTTCGCGACCCACCTCCTCGACAGCGGCGCCGACCTGCGCAGCGTCCAGGCATTGCTTGGTCACGCCAGTCTCTCGACGACGCAGATTTACACCCACGTCACCGTCGAGCGGTTAAAGAAGGCCTACGCCGAGGCGCATCCCAGGGCGTAGACAGACGGATCGAGCGCTCTGTCGCTCGATGATTGCCACGCCGTTCGCCCCATCGCGCGGCGTAGCGGGCGACCCACCAACTCAGCTCGCGCTCGCCGCAGTGCTCGCGTGCGGCTCTGCCGCCCGGAAGGAGAGCTTCTCCCCGTCCACTGTGACTTCGACGGTATCGCCGGCCTTCACGGTCCCCTTCAGCAACTCTTCGGCGAGCGGATCCTCGAGATACCTCTCGACTGCGCGCCGCATGGGCCGCGCCCCATAGGTCGGGTCGTAGCCCTTGTTGATCACGAACTCGTGGGCGGCTTCATCGAGCATAATCTCGATGTCCTTCAGCTTGAGGCGCCGCTTCACCTTGTTGACCTCGAGGTCCACGATCTTGAGCAGGTCCGGCTTGGTCAGGGTGTGGAACACGATGATCTCGTCGAGCCGATTCAGGAACTCCGGCTTAAAGACGCGCTTGGTTTCCTCGAGAATCTTCTCGCGCATTGTCTCGTAATCCTGGGTATCCTTGGGCGCGCCGAACCCCATCGTCGTTTGCCGCCGGATCAAATCCGCCCCGACATTCGAGGTCATGATGATGATCGTGTTCCGGAAATCGATCTTTCGGCCTAACGAATCGGTCACCTTGCCGTCTTCCAGGATCTGGAGGAGCAAATGCATCACGTCCGGGTGCGCCTTCTCGATTTCGTCGAAGAGCACCACCGAATAAGGACGGCGCCGGACCGCCTCCGAAAGCTGCCCGCCTTCCTCGTAACCGACGTATCCCGGAGGCGAACCGATCAGCCGCGAAGCGGTGAACTTCTCCATGTACTCCGACATGTCGATCTGGATGAGTGCATCCGAATCGCCAAACATGAATTCAGCGAGCGTGCGGGCGAGGAACGTCTTGCCCACGCCGGTCGGCCCAAGGAACACGAACGAGCCGATCGGGCGTTTCGGGTCCTTTAAGTCCGCCCGGGAACGGCGCAGCGCCTTGCTAATGGCCGTGACCGCTTCGTCCTGTCCAATGACGCGTTCCCGAAGATCGCCTTCCATGGCGAGGAGCTTCTGAGTTTCCTTTTGCTCCATCCGCTGGAGCGGCACGCCGGTCACCTTCGAGATGATGTGCATCATGTCGTCGGCCGTCACCAGCACTTCCTTCTCCTCACGCTCTTCGCGCCACTTGGTCAAAATGCTGTCGAGCTTTTCCTTGGTCTGCTTTTCCTTGTCGCGTAACGAGGCTGCTTTCTCGAAATCCTGCGCCTTGATGGCGGCTTCCTTTTCCACCCGGATCTCCTCGATCTCGCGCTCGATCTCCTTTACGTCCGGCGGTCGAGTCATCGCGTTGATGCGCGCCCGGGCGCCCGCTTCGTCCATGACGTCGATCGCCTTGTCCGGCAGGAAACGGCCGGTGATGTAACGCTCCGAAAGTTTCACCGCAGTCTCGAGCGCTTCGTCGGTCAGCTTCGCCTTGTGATGCTGTTCGTACTTCGGTCGCAGTCCTTTCAAAATCTGGATCGCTTCGTCAACCGTCGGCGCGTCCACCTTCACCGTTTGGAAGCGCCGTTCCAGGGCCGCGTCCTTCTCGATGTATTTGCGGTACTCGTTCAGCGTCGTCGCACCGACGCACTGCAATTCGCCCCGGCTCAACGCCGGCTTGATGATGTTCGACGCGTCCATCGCGCCTTCGGCCGAACCCGCGCCCACGATCGTGTGAAGCTCGTCGATAAAGAGGATCACGTTCTTCGAGCGCCGAATCTCGTCCATGACGGCTTTGATCCGTTCTTCGAACTGGCCGCGGTACTTGGTGCCCGCAACCATCAGCGCGAGGTCGAGGGTAACGACCTTTTTCTCCCGCAACAGTTCCGGCACATTGCCGTTCGCAATTTCCTGTGCCAGTCCTTCGGCGATCGCTGTCTTGCCCACGCCCGCTTCACCGAGCAACACCGGGTTGTTCTTCGTCCGCCGGCAGAGCACCTGGATCACGCGCTCGATTTCGTTCCGCCGGCCGATGACCGGATCGAGCTCGCCCTTCTTTGCCAGCTCCGTCAGGTCGCGCCCGAACGCGCGCAAGGCCGGCGTCTTCACGTCCTTCTTGCCGGAGGTGGGCTCCCCGCCTTCCTGTTCCGATTCCGGTGGAGTGAAGTTCGGATCGAGTTCCTTGAGAATTTCGTTCCGCGTCCGCTCGATATCGACTTCCAGGCTCTTCAGGACCCGCGCCGCGACGCCTTCGCCTTCGCGGAGCAAGCCGAGCAAAATGTGTTCGGTGCCGACATACGAATGGTTCAGCGCCTTGGCTTCCTTGCCGGCCAGGGCCAGCACCTTCTTCACGCGCGGCGTGTAGGGGATGTTGCCGACCATTTTCGTTTCCGGCCCGGAACCGACCTGCTTCTCGACCTCCATCCGGACGGTCTCCAGGTCGAGCCCCATCTTTTGCAGAACGTTGACGGCCACACCCTGCCCCAGCTTGATCAGTCCGAGCAACAAGTGCTCGGTCCCGACGTAATTATGATTGAAGCGGTCGGCTTCTTTTCGAGCGAGAGCCAACACCTGCTGGGCTCGCGGCGTAAAATTATTCATTGGTTCGGCGGCTCCGGAGCGGGCCCGATGTCCGATTCCTTCGCCACTTTAGTAATATCAGGTTTAGGGAACACTCGCAAACGCTCGCGGATGATTTGCGCTCGTAAATGGTCCCGTTCTTCGGCGTTTAACTTCTGCTGTGAGCTCTTTTGCAAATGGGCCGGCTGCGTCTCGATGAACAGCTCGTCGATCGGCAACCGTCGGTCTTCCGGGAACGCCCCGAGGTCGATCCCGAGTTTCATGATGGAAAGCAAATTGAGCGCTTCCTTCGAGGTCATGGCGTGCGCGAACGTCAGCACGCCATAGGCGCGCCCGATCTGGTCCCAGAGCGTGTTCGATTTTTTCTGGATCAACATCTGCCGGGCGTCGTGTTCCTTTTCGATGATCGTCTCGATGACTTTGCTGAGCCGAACGACGATGTCGTCTTCCTTTTCGCCGAGCGTGGTCTGGTTCGAAATCTGAAAGAGGTTGCCCATCGCTTCGGTGCCTTCGCCATAGAGGCCACGAACCGCCAGCCCGATCTTGTTCACGGCCTGGATGACCTGGTTGATCATGTCGCTCAGAACGAGTCCAGGAAGATGGAGCATGGCGGAGGCGCGCATGCCAGTGCCGACATTCGTCGGGCAGGCGGTGAGGTAACCGAGTTTCCCGTCGTAGGCGAAATCGAGTTTCGATTCGAGCGTGCTGTCCACTTTGTCGACAAGCTTGAACGCGCTCTTTAATTGCAGGCCTGAACGAATCGACTGCATCCGGAGATGGTCTTCCTCGTTGATCATGATGCTCAACGTTTGCCGGCGATTCATGATCACGGCGCTCCCGACGCTTTTCGCCGCGTGCTCGCGACTGATCAGGTGACGTTCGACGAGGACCTGCTTCTCCAGCGCCGAAAGGTCCTGGAGTAATTCGGAAAACGAGTCCTGCATTTCCGGCAGCTCTTCGACGCGCGGCTTGATCAGTTCCAGGATCGACGTCCGTTCCGCCTTTTTCGCCCAGCCGGGAAAGGCGCGCTGCTTCAGGTTGCGCGCGAGACGGACGCGGCTGCTGATCACGATCTGGTGATGCGGGCCTTCGCCGCGCAGCCATTCGCCGCCGGTCGACATCAGGTTCGCAAATTTCATGGCTAAACCGCCTTCTCGTGCTCGAGCTGTTTGATCTGATCGCGCAAGGCCGCGGCGCCTTCGTAGTTCTCTTCCGCGACCGCCTTCTGCAAGTCGGCGTTCAACGCCCGCATCCGATCGTCCAGCTCGACTTCGCGATGCGCGCGCTGCGGAAGCTTGCCGACGTGCTCCGTTCCCTTGTGCATCGCTTTCAACAAGCTGCCGAGTCCTTCCGCGAAAGTAACGTAGCAAACGCTGCAACCCAGGCGCCCCGTTTTTTTGAAATCGGCCTGGGTGAATCCGCACATCGGACATTTTTGCGATGGCGTTCCCTTCTCGATTTCCTCCGCGGCGCCGATGCCGAGGAGCAGGTCGGCGAGCGCGAAACCGGTCGGGTCCTGGACCCCTTTCTCCTTCGAGCAGGCGTCGCAAAGATTCACCTTCTGCATTTTCCCTTCCAGGATCTGGGTCAGGAAAACAGTTGCGTCATTACATTTGCAAACGTCGCACAACATCTCTGTTTATTTAGACCTCGAAACGCTTCAAACATTCAACCGCCGACTGCTTGAGCACCTTCTGCGCCGGTCGCGCTCGTCACCGTTATTCGTAGATCGCTGTGCCGGTTGCCCGCGTCATTTCGCGGAAGCGCTCGATCATTCGCATCGTGATCGAGCCCGGCTTGCCTGTTCCAATCTGTCGACCGTCTGCTTTCACCACCGGAATCACTTCGGCCGCCGTGCCGGTGAGGAAGAATTCATCGGCCGTGAAGACGTCGTAGCGGGTAATGTCCGTCTCCGTGATCTTGAGTCCCAGCTCCGCTGCAATTTCGAAAACGACCGAGCGGGTGATGCCGCGCAACGCTCCCGCTGAGATCGGAGGCGTAAAGATCTGCCCGCGCTTGATAATGAAAACGTTGTCGGCCGTGCATTCCGAGACGTTGCCGGCATCGTTCAACATCAGCCCTTCGTCCGCGCCGGCGAGGTTCGCTTCGATCCGCGCCATGACGTTGTTGAGGTAGTTCAACGACTTTACCGCCGGGTTCAGCGCCGCTGCATTCGTGCGCCGGGTCGCGCAGGTCACGACCGTCAGCCCGCGTTCGCACACTTCCTTCGGGTAGAGCGCCATCGTCGTCGCGATCATTATCACGCTCGGCTTCTTACATAACGTCGGATTGATGCCGAGGTTACCGACGCCGCGGGTCACGATCTGCCGAACGTACCCTTCGCGGAGATCGTTTCGCCGGATCGTTTCCAACAGCGCTTCGGTCATCTCCGACTTCGACATCGGGATGTCCAGGGCGATCGCCCGCGCCGAATCCCAAAGCCGGTCGTGATGCTCTTCGAGACGGAACACCCGGCCGTTATAAAAACGGATGCCTTCAAAAATTCCATCGCCATACAAGAGACCGTGATCGAACACGGAAACTTTCGCCTCCGATTCGGGGACAAATTTTCCGTCGAGATAAATCGTCAATTCGCGCGCGGGGGCAGGCGCCGTTTTCTTCTGCGTATCGATCGCAGGCTTGGCCGGAGCTTGCGTCTCCGGTTCGTCAATTACCGCTGCACCAGTTGCCGAAGTTTTTGTTAGCACGAAAAAATCTCGGCGGTTCGGGGGGCAATTCAAGTGGTAAAGCGGCTGGACAGAGTCTCGTCTTACCGAGACGGATCGCGCGTGAGCGGAACGAACTTTACCGGAAGGACTGCGGTTTCCTTCACCACGCCGCCCCGTTTTTCCAGCACCTTCAGCTCCTGCGCGAACCTCTTCCCCACCGGGATAACCAGGCGGCCGCCTTCCTTGAGCTGCTCAATCAACGGCTGCGGGATGTGGTCCGGGGCGGCCGTGACAAGGATCGAATCGAACGGCGCGTGTTCCGGCCAGCCCTTGTAACCGTCCCCGCCCTTTACGAGCACGTTCTTGTAACCGAGCGCGTTCAGGACCGTCGCCGCCCGTTGTGCCAGCGGCCGCACGATCTCGATCGTATACACTTCCGCGACCAATTCGCCCAGAACCGCTGCCTGGTAGCCGGACCCAGTGCCGATTTCCAGGACCCGGTCCGTCGGCTTCGTTTTCAACGCCTGGGTCATAAAGGCGACGATGAACGGTTGCGAGATCGTCTGCTCGAAACCGATCGGAAGCGGCCGATCTTCGTACGCACTCTTCTCCAGCTCTTTCGCGACAAATTTTTCGCGCGGCACTTTCGCCATTACCTGCAGGACGCGCGGATCGTCGATCCCCCGAGGCCGCAATTGCTTCTCGACCATCGCGCCGGCCGAAGTAGCAAACCGGCCTTCGTTGCCCTTTTGGGTGACCCATTGCTGCGGCACGGTGCCCGGTTCCTGTGCAGTAACAGCACCAGCGCTTCCGATCATGACGACAAGCCAGCCAGCCGCTTTCGCCTTCATGGCGAAAGATACAACGGCTAGGTCAGCATTCCATCCGCGATGTGCAGCTGCCGGTCGCCCAGGCCCGCCAGCCGCGTGTCATGCGTCACGACGAGCAACGTTTTCTTCCGGCTCCGCGCCAGCTCCAGGAGCAGCTCGATGATCACATCGCCGGTTTTCGAATCGAGGTTGCCGGTCGGTTCGTCGGCAAAAATGATGTCAGGATCGTTGGTGAGCGCGCGGGCAATGGCGACGCGTTGCTGTTCGCCGCCGGAAAGTTCCGCCGGCAAATGGTGCATCCGGTCCGCGAGCCCCACGTCTTTCAACGAGGCCTCGCCGGTGGCGCGATCCTTCTTGCCTCGGATCAATCCAGGCAACATCACGTTCTCGAGCGCGGTCAACTCCGGTAAGAGAAAGTAGCCTTGGAAAACGAAACCCATTTTCGTGTTCCGAACCGCCGCCTGCGAAGCGGAACTGCCAGTGTAGAGCTTCCTGCCCTCGAACTGGACCGTGCCCGACTCCGGCCGTTCCAATCCCGCCAGCGTGTAGAGCAGCGTCGTCTTGCCGGCGCCCGACGCGCCACAGAGAAACACCGCTTGCCCGAACGCCACCTCCAGCGAAATGCCGCGCAACACTTCAATCCGGCGCGCCCCGATCTTAAAAGAACGGTAAAGCTCGCGGGCGACGAGTTGCGGGCCGGTCATGGCGCGAAAGCATTGGCCGATTCCCCACCCCGCGCAATCTGAGAAAAAGCCGCCCGACGGAAAATCCATCGGGCGGCCCCTGGCTATGACTGGCGTCAGTTAAGTCCGAGCGCCTCCAAAGTCGGCCCGTCGATCGCGGCGGTCACCGGCAGACCGCGGTCCGCCTGGAAATTCCTCAAGGCCGCACGCGTGTTCGGCCCAATGAGGCCGTCCACCTGATCGTTGTAGTACCCCTGCTCCTGGAGCGCCGACTGAACGTTGGCGATCACCTGTCCCGGGTCGAGGTCGTTGTAGCCGTAGATCGGCTCATCGTAGGTGTAGTTCGTGTAATACGGATCGTATCCGTAAGCGGGATACCAGTAGCCGCTGTTCCAGTAGTAATACCCGCCCGCGAAGAGCGCGATGCGCGAGTAGTGGCTCCTCCACCAGCTGCGGTTGTGGTGCTCCCGATGATGATGCCGTCGGGCCTGCTCCCAGGTGAAGTTGGTCTTGTTCGGGTTGTTCCAGTTGCGGTTCTGATTGTTCTTGTTCCAACTGTTCCGGTTCGAGTTGTTGTTCGACCAGTTCCGGTTGGTATTGTTGTTGTTATTCGACCAGTTCCGATTGGTGCTGTTGTTGTTGTTGTTGTTCCAATTTCGGTTCCGCTCGGTGGTGTCCGCGTTGGTGGTCGTGGTCGTGGTCGTGGTTTTCGGCGTCAAATTTCTCACGACATTGGGATCTATCCGGCTGCGATGACGCTCCGCCCATTCGCTGTTCGTCACCTTTTGGTTCTGGTTCACCGTCCGCGGCGCGTCCTGGTCCCGCGGGGTGAAATTGCGGGTCCGGTTCTGAACGTTGGTGTTTGGCGTGTACGTCTTCGGCGTGTAGGTGCGATTGACGTTGGGTTTGTTCTGTTGTGTCTGGATCTTCGGGGTCACCGGCTGCTGGACACGCGGCGTATAGGTCCGCTGCACGTTAGCGGGGGCCTGGCGCGGCGGCGCCTGCGGCGTCTTGCTCTTGGATTTGTGTTCGTCCCGGTCCTCACCGAAAACCGGCGCGACGGCGACCGCCAAAGCAGCCATGGATAGTAAAAGTGTTTTCATAGTTTTCCTTCGCAGAGGTTAGACCGTCCCTCTCTTTGTTTATTCAACCCGGCTGGTAACACGGCCCAGCGCCCCGGGCTTGCAGAGCCGCGCTACGAATCGCGCCCGGTTTTTACCGGCGCGAGCCGGACGTGAAACAAGGTGTGGTGAATGAGTCCAGACACACGGTCCAGAGGCTCGACTTCCACCGACTCGGCGCCCGGCAACACCGCAAGCAAGTCGCGCCAGGCGTCGTAGGTGAGATACATCTCCTCGTTGCCGGCGCCGCGATATCGCTCCGGGCTGACCGCTCTATATAGAATGTCGCTCCGGAGCCTCTCGAGCCGATTCCGCCAGCGATACCAGAAACCCCAGGCCTCCTGGCTGTCGTCGAGGACGAAGAGGCTCCGCCGCGCCACCCGGGCCCCCTCCTCCAGCAACCGCACCGCGTGGTCGCGGGTCAGATAGTGGAGGAAATAACCGAAGATGACGGAGTCGAAACTGCGGTCTGGGAATGGCAGGGCCGCGCCGTCATAGCGGGCGACTTCGATGCCTGCCTCCGGGGCCTGCGGCAGGGCAACGTCAATTCCGACGCGGCGTTTAAGTATCCGGAACAACGCCAGGTCGCGCAGCAGCCGGGCGTCGCCGCAACCGACATCGAGCACTTCTTCGCCATCGGCGAGCCGGCGGGCGACGCGATGCGCGCGAAGAAGCTTCGAGACATCGTAATCCCGGTATTCGCACGGCACCGGCCGCCCAAGATTAGCCAGGGTGGCGGCCAGCGCCTGGATGCGGCCAAGCGCCGCGAACGTCAGTCGCGCGATTGGTTCCGGCAGCGGCATGATCAGCTCCGACTCTGTTGGCGCACGGCTTCGAATAACACAATGCCGACCGCCGTGGCCAGATTCAGACTGCGCGTGCCGCGCATCGGTATCGTCAGTAAGTCTTCGGCATGCGCCGCCAGCACGCCCTCCGGCAGACCTTTCGTTTCCCGGCCGAAAACCAGGAAATCGCCGGCGCGGAAGCGGACATCGTAATAGGCGCGCTTGCTCTTCGTTGTTAGAAAGAAGAAGCGCTGCTGCGATTCGGCTGCCTGCAATTCGGCCAGGGAATCCCAGAGCCGCACTTGAACTTCCGGCCAGTAATCGAGCCCGGCCCTCTTCAATTCCCGATCGTCGAGCGAGAACCCGAGCGGTTTGACGAGATGCAGCGTGGAACCGGTGGCGAGACAAAGCCGGCCGATGTTGCCGGTGTTGGGCGGAATCTCCGGCTCGACGAGAACGACGTTAAACATTGGTAGGGATGTCGCGCTGCGACGTCCGCGGTCGGCGCAGCGCGCCGACCCTACCTAAAGTTTCCCCGCGACGAACTTCTCCAGCTTCACGATGTCAGCCGCGAATTTCCGAATGCCTTCCCCGGTCTTTTCGTAAGCCATCGCGTTGTCGTTGAGCGCGTAGCCGAACGACTTCTGGTCGAACGCCAGCTTTTCGATCCTGGCGGACTTCGCTTTCTCGGGATCGAGTTTGCGCTGGATCGGCTCGGTCGATTCCGAGAGTTGCTTCATCAACTCGGGGCTAATGGTCAGGCAATCGCAGCCCGCCAGCTCGCGAATCTGTCCCGTATTGCGGAAGCTCGCGCCCATCACTTCGGTCTCGATCCCGAATTTCTTGTAGTACGAATAAATCTCCGTGACGGACTGGACCCCGGGATCCTCGGCCCCGGTGTAATCGCGTTTCATCTCTTTCTTGAACCAGTCGTAAATCCGTCCCACGAACGGCGAGATGAGCTGCACCTTCGCCTCGGCGGCGCGGACTGCCTGGACGAGCGAAAACATCAGGGTCAGGTTGCAGCGAATGCCTTCCTTTTGGAGTTGCTCCGCAGCCAGCAATCCTTCCCAGGTAGAGGCGATCTTGATCAGGATTCGTTCCCGGTCGATCCCCTTCTCTTCATAGAGCTTGATCAGCCGCCGCGCTTTGTTGATCGAAGCTTCCGTATCGAAGGAAAGCCGTGCATCTGTCTCGGTGGAAACGCGGCCGGGCACGATCTCGAGGATCGCGCTCCCGAATTTCACCAGCAAATGATCGATGATGTCCTCGATTTGTGCCGCGCCGGACAACCCGGAGCTCTTCCGGTCTGCCACCACTTCATCGAGCAAATGGAAATATTGCTCCTTCTGCGTCGCCGCGTAGATCAGGCTTGGGTTGGTGGTCGCATCGCGCGGCTTGAATTCCTTGATGCTCTGGAAGTCGCCCGTGTCCGCGACCACCACCGTGAATTTCTTTAGCTGCTCGAGCTGGTTGAGTTTTGTCCCGGTTTTTTCCTGTTCGGCGGTAGCGGTCGTCATGGCAATGGGCTCCTCAAAACGACCGGACCGGATTTGGTCGCGGTCGTGCCTTCACGGTAAGCCGCGAGCTGCCGCCCGACAATCCGAAACTGGATTCGCCGCCTAGTTCGCGTCGAGATTGTAAACTTCGACGAGGCCGACGCCGGTGGTGTTATTCTTCCCGCGAACGATCGCGGTGTAGGCGCCGGGTTGAAGGAATAACAAGAGGGCCGATTCGCGGTCGTCGGTCGGCGCGAGACCGATCTGCGTGAGAGGTTGCTCCTGGTACATCCGCCAATCGTCATCCTGCGCGAGCAAAACGCCGTTGCCGTCATAGACTTCCAACCACGGATCGATCAAGGCATCGGGGACACCGACGGTGGCCAGCGAAGGGCCGATCCCGCGAACCACTACGCTTGTGACCTGGTCGCCGCCAATGATGAAGCCCCCGATCATCACGTTATCGCCAGTCTCCACCCGGCCCCGGGTCGAAATGTTGGCGAGCTTGGACCCAGGCTTCTGCGATAAATCGTACGCTTCGACCACAGCAATGCCGGTGCCGCCACCAATGCCATTCACGAGCGCGGTGTAGCTGCCGGGCAATAACGTCTGAGTAACCACTGCCTCGTGTTCGTCAGATGGGGCCAGGCCCGTCGCCACCACCTCCGCACGATGCGCGTTCCAGTTGTCGTTCTGCGCGACCAGCACGCCCGCCGCATCGAACAATTGCAGAACAGGGTCCCCGAGTTTTCCATTCAACGGAAGCGAAGGTCCGACCGCGCGCACCGCGACCGTCTTTGCCTCGGTCCCGCGGATAATGAACCCGCCAATTAGCGCATTATCACCGCCCTGGGCGCGCAATCTCGTGGAGACATTGAGCAATGTTTTCGGAGATCCCGATTTCAACGACGCCTTTAGAGCGAAGACATTTATCCGGCCACCCATGCCTTCAAAGAAAAGGTAGGAACCTGTTGCATCGACGAGCATGCCCGGATCGTAGGCCTGGCCGCCGAGGTCAATTGCGCGCAGGAAGTGGCCATTAGCCGGATCGAAAACCCTGATATTGGTGGCGTAGGTTGCAGTTTGATAGAGCTCGCTGTCATCACCGTTGTAGGCAATCGGCCCCGACGTGACGCCGGGAACATTCCCAAGAAGCTTTGTCAGGTCCGTCGGTGAGATTTGATTTATCCCACCGCTGTTCGTGATGAAGGTGAGCACAGCGCCATTGTGACTGAGCCTGACCAGCCGGCCTCCAGAGCCGTAATTATTGACCTGCTGGACCAGCACGGGAGTCGACGCAGAGACGTCGAACCGCCTCAGGTAACTGCCACTGGCGTTGGGCCCGAGCCCCCAATCGCCGACGTAAAGTGTGCGGCGGTCCGGACTGATGTCCATATAGGAGCCGAACTGGCTCGTCGAAAATGCCGGTTGTGCCGCGCCGGTGGTCTTGTCGACCTGATGCACCGAGCCGCTTCCGTCGGCTATGTAAAGGCGACCGTCGAGACCTTCTCGCACCTGCTGCGCTTCAAAATCCAACGATGGACCGGGAGCCAGCGTTAGCGCCTCCAAATCGACCATCCCGAGCGCATACGAATGATCGTGATATCCGTAGGTGATCCAGAGAGTGTTCCCGTCCGCCGAAAGGGACATGTCGATCGGCTGATTAACCAGGCTGATGGTCTTAACGACCTGGAGCGAATTCGTGTCTATCACTGTGATCCCGTTGTACCCGCCTATGTAGACTCGGGGGCGGCGTGGATCGGCAATCATCGGTAATGAGCCGGAAGAAAACGTCGGAAAAGTCGCCACTGGCAGCAAGGGCACACCGCGAGCCGTAACAGCAATCGTGATCTGCGCGCTCGCATCTCCGTAGGCGGTATGCGCGGTGATTGTGACCGTGTAGCTGCCGGAGAGTTCCGCGACACCCGTGATCGCGCCGGTCGCCGGGTCAATTCTCAAGCCGGCTGGCAGTCCCGCCGCGCTGAAGCTCGATGGCTGGCCTGTCGCGCCGATCTGATAGCTGAAGTTTCCGCCGATATCGATCGCCCCAGGCGAGGGACTCGTAATTCGCGGCGGCGACACTACCAGGTGCAGGGTGGCAACTGCCGCTCCGAAATTGGTCTGGGCAGTCAGGGCAACGTTGAACGTTCCCGCGACCGTTGGCGTTCCAGAAATCAATCCCGTCGTAGAATTGAGGGTCAATCCTGCCGGCAATCCATCCGCTTGATAACTCGATGCGCTCTGGCTGGTCGTGATTTGGTAGGAAAACAGCTGCCCGATATCGCTCGTCGGCGAGAGATAACTCGTGATGATTGGTCCGTTGATCACGATTTTCACCGTGGCCGAGGCATCCTTGGGAATACCATGCGCGGTTACGCCGACGTTGAACGTGCCTCCCGCGGAAGGCGTGCCGGAGATACGTCCGCTCTGCGAATCGAACGTCAAACCCGGCGGGAGCGGGCTGGCTTCGAAGCTCGACGGGTTGTTATTAGCGGTAATCTGATACTGAAACGGCTGACCAACCGCGCCGGCGGGTGGGATCAGATTGCTTGTGATCCGAATCCCATACAGCGAACGCGCCCCGGCGATGTCGTCGGCAGAAAGTTCGTCGAGATTGCTGATGGTGGAGTTCATGAGCGCCTCCACGCCCTGGCCATGCGTGTCCGGATGGTCGAGCCCGAAAACGTGCCCGAATTCGTGGAGCGCGACCCGATGCAGATCCCAGGTGCCGGTCACGCCGCTTCCCTGGACGGCGCCGCGATACGAATTCCATTTCAGGTTGTCGTTAAAGAGAACGTCCATTTCCGTCAGGATGCTGCCCTGGTGACCCTGTGTGATCGTTACGGCGAGGGCCCCGATCGGCCAGGTCTCACCGTAGACCGTCTTCGAGAAAAGAACTTCGTTGAAGCCGTTGGTATCTGAAGAGCCCGTCGGCTCGGCAGCAACGAACTTTACGGTGTCGAGGTATTGGTTCCAGATGTTGAGCGCGTCGGCAGCCGATGCATTCCAATCCGCATTTCCATCCTGGAGCGGGACCTGCGTCCGCGACAATTGGAGATGCATCGAGATCTGCGTCCCCACCGGCCAGGTGTAACCGGTCCACGAATACCCAAATGCGGACAAAGCTCCGCCCAGCAGCAAGATTCCGAGGAAGGAGGGTAAGATTGCGCGCGCGAGCCGCGCTGGACCTAAAATCATCGAGGCCCGATATACCTTAAAAGCCCGCTGCCCGCCAAGGGTACACTTTGAGAACAGAATTGGGCTGGCTAGGCCGAAATCGGCTGCCGGTCCGGTGCGCGCTTCGAGCCGAGGGCGTGCCGGACGAAGTTCTGCCCGATCTCCCACATGGGCCCGGGAAATTTCCGGCAATCCGTGAGGACATCGTCGAGCGCATTGACGAACAGGTTCACTTCCTTTTCGCCTATGATCAGCGGCGGGAGAATTTTGACCACGTCCATGGCGTGACCGGCGACCTGGGTGAGGATGCGGTGCTTGCTCAGCATCTGGGTCACGACCATTTGGGCGAAGAGGACCTTGTCCACTTTGTGGAGGAGCTTCCACGCCATCTTTAGCTTGAACTCGGTCGGCTCGTGGAACTCGATCGCGATGATCAGGCCCTTGCCGCGCACTTCCTTGATGAAGGAATGCTTCGCGCGGAGCGCGTCGGTTCGCTCCATGATCAGGTTGCCCATGCGAGCGGCATTCTCGATGAGCTTTTCGTCGTCGAGCACCTCGAGCGACGCGAGGCCGCAGGCCATCGCGAGGTTGTTCCGGCCGAACGTCGTCGAATGGACAACGCAACGATCCATCCGGCTGAACGTCTTTTGGTAAATGTCGCGCCGGGTCACGATCGCACCGCACGGCACGTAACCGCCGCTTAAGCTTTTCGCGAGCGTGATGATGTCGGGCTCCAGGTTCCAATGTTCGAACCCGAACATTTTCCCGGTGCGCCCCAGCCCCGTCTGGATTTCATCGCAGAGAAACATCGTGCCGTGTTTCCGGCACAGTTCCTGGGCGCGCTGGTAGAAATCGGTCTTGGGCGATTTGCAGCCCTTGCCCTGGACGGGCTCAATGACGAACGCGGCCACGTCCTTCTTCGCCAGCTCCCGCTCGAGCGCCTCGATGTCGTCGAGCGCCACTCGTGTTTCGAATCCTTCCATCAGGGGACCGAATCCTTCCGTGAAACTTTCGCAGCCCATCAGCGAGAGAGAACCGAGGCTGAGGCCGTGAAACGCGCCTTCGAGCGAGATCACGCGCTTTCGTTGCGTGGCCGCGCGGGCAAATTTCAGCGCGCCTTCCATCGCCTCCGTGCCGGAGTTGCAAAAGAAAACGGCGTCCAGGTGCGGCGGCGTCCGCTTGGTAATCGCTTCGGCCAGGAGCCCGCTTAAAAGCGAGCAATCCATCTGCACCATGTTCGGGAGATCGAGATCGAGGACGTCGCGAATCGCTTTCCTGATCGCCGGATGGTTCCGCCCAATGTTGAAAACGCTGTAGCCGCTCAGGAAATCCAGGTAGGCGGCGTTATCCATATCGTAGAGATACGCGCCCTCCGCCCGGGCGTAGACCTTGTCGAAACCGATAACGCGCTGCGCCGCGACGAGTGTCCGGTTGAGGTGGCGCTCATGGAGCTGGTAGTTCTCCCCCAGGCGCGCCGCGACGATTTCCTTCAGGTCAAAAGCCACGGGCAACGGTCTGCGATTTGGCCCCAAACGCAACTCTACGGCTTCCAGTCGCGAAAGGCGTCGAACGCGCCGAGCCTGAGGCTGGTTTTGCTGCTGCTGTGGCGTTCCAGTTGGAGGTAAAGCCACTGAAACCATTCCCATCCTTTTTGGGAGCCACTCCGCGCGCGGTCGTGCATGATGTAGCGCTCCATTTTTCGCCAGGTCACCCGCACAATCCCGCCCATCATATCGTCCACCATCGAAAGCGGAACGATGCGGGCGTAAACCGCGTAACCCACCGCTTCCAGGATCAGCCCGATGGAATGCGCGACATCCAGCATTCGCGGATCGGCTTCCAAAACTTCCGGCGCGATGTTGTCCGGCAAGGTATCGATCGCGACCGCGGAGCGGAGCCATTCACTGGCGAGCATGGTGTGGAGCAATTCAAACGCGGCCCGCTCCTCGCGTTCCCGGCGGAAGTGGCGGACTTCGAACCAGCCGAAAATCACGCCCGTCAGCACCGTGATGGCCGTGGCGACATTCGCGATCGTGCTGATATCCATCCCGGCATTTTGCCCATCCAGGGGGAAAATGAAAAGCCGCAGGTTCACGCGGAACCTGCGGCTTCTCGCTGATTGCTACCAACGATTAATCGTCCACGACGACGCGGTTCACGACGCGGGTGTCACCAGTGCCGTCATAATAGACGTGCACGCGTGTACCCGGCTTGATGGTCGAAGCCTCGATCACAGCGCCGGCTTTATTCACGTAACGGACCGTCTTGCCCAGCGTATAGGTGAGCGGATCCGTCACGCCGACCTTCCGCACCACGATGGTCTTGCCCGGCTCGAAAGTCGTCACCGTTCCATCGGTGTAGGTGGTGGTCGTTGTCGAAGTCGATTCCGTCGTTACCGGATTCGTCTTGGTTGTCTCGGTTGTGGTTGTGCTGGTTTGCGCAAAAGCAAACGGCGCGATCGCCGCACAAGCCAGAATAAGAATGCCCTTTTTCATGATGTTAACCTCCATGGTTGATGTTTCGATGTGGCCTGGATTCCCTCTCCAGGACCGCCAACCGGACGGCTGTGAAGACAGCGGCGCCGGTCTAGGTTAGACAGACCCCGGCGGCCGGGTATTCAACGAAATTCCTATCTCGCGAAGACACGGAAAATGTTTCGCGAGTTGAGTGCATCGCCACATTCGCTAACGTGCGCGACGCATGGCCGTTGCGTCCGATCCTGTCGTCACTCCTGAGCTCGTAAAACAGCATGGCCTCGAGCCGGATGAATTCGAGCGCATTAAAAAAATCCTCGGGCGCGACCCGAATTTCACCGAGCTGGGAATCTTCTCCGTGATGTGGAGCGAGCATTGCTCCTACAAAAATTCGCGACGCGAACTGAAGAAATTCCCGACGACCGGCCCGAATATCTTGGTGAAGGCCGGCGAAGAAAACGCCGGCGTCGTCGATATCGGCGATGGCTGGGCGGTCGCGTTCAAGATCGAGAGCCACAATCACCCGAGCGCGATCGAGCCGTTCCAAGGCGCTGCGACCGGGGTCGGGGGAATCATTCGCGACATCTTCACGATGGGAGCGCGGCCGGAGTTTTGTCTGAACTCGCTTCGGTTCGGCCCGATCAACGGCGATTCACCGAACGTGAAGACGAACCGGCGCCTCTTTGGCGGCGTCGTCGCGGGGATCGCGCACTACGGGAACTGCATCGGCGTTCCCACGATCGGCGGCGAGATTTATTTCGACGAGAGCTTCGAGGGGAACCCGCTCGTGAACGTATTCTGCCTCGGGGTCCTGCGGCACGAGCAACTGGCGCGCGGCGCAGCGAGCGGCATCGGCAACCCGGTCTTTTATGTCGGAGCGGAAACGGGCCGTGATGGCCTGGCAGGCGCTGCCTTCGCTTCGCGCGAGTTGACGGAGGAATCGAAGCAGGACCGGCCGGCAGTGCAGGTGGGCGATCCGTTCAAGGAAAAGCTCCTCCTCGAAGCGTGCCTCGAACTGCTCGCCACCGATGCGGTCGCCGGCATCCAGGACATGGGCGCGGCGGGACTGACCTGTTCGACCTGCGAAACCGCGAGCCGCGGCGGAACTGGCGTAGAAATCGACCTCGCGAAGGTGCCGAAGCGCGAACCCGGGATGACGCCCTACGAAATTCTGCTCAGCGAATCGCAGGAGCGGATGTTGATCATCGCGAAGCGAGGGAAGGAAAACGTCGTCCGGGAGATTTTCGAAAAGTGGGACGTGCCCTGCGCGGAAATTGGAAAGGTCACAGACGACGGGATGATGCGGGTGCGGAACAACGGCTCGCTCGCAGCCGAAATTCCCGCCAAGCCGCTCGCCGATGAAGCGCCGCTTTATTCCCGGGAAGCAAAGAAGGGAACCAGCGAGATCGCCGGGGAAGAAATACAGAAATTGGTCGCTGCGTCCTCCGCGCTCTCTGCCGTTGAATCTCTCCGCCAGTTGTTGAGCGATCCGACGATCGCTTCCAAGAACTGGGTCTACCGTCAGTACGACCACATGGTTCGCACCGGCACAGTTGTTCGTCCCGGGTCGGACGCTGCCGTCTTTCGGGTCCGTGCTGCGAACAAGATCCTGGCCGCGACGAGTGACTGTAATTCGCTCTACTGCGCCCTCGATCCGCGCGAAGGCGGGCGTATTGCAGTCGCCGAAGCAGCGCGCAATCTCACCTGTTCGGGCGCGACGCCACTCGCTGTGACCGACAACCTAAACTTCGGCAACCCATACAAGCCGGAAAACTTCTGGCAGCTGCGGGAAGCGGTCGAAGGCATCTCCGAGACCTGCCGCGCGTTCGGGACGCCTGTCGTCGGTGGCAACGTCTCTCTCTATAATGAGAGCCCCGCCGGCGTGGTCGATCCTACCCCGACCGTCGCCATGGTCGGCCTGATCGCAAAGGAAGAGCACATTACGACCCAGTTCTTCAAGGCCGCGGGCGACGTGATCATTCTCGTCGGCGAGCTCGGCGACGAGATGGGCGGAAGCCGATTCCTGAAAGTGTGTCACGGACGAAAAGCGGGAAGCCCGCCGCGGCTCGACGTCGAGCGGGAGAAAGCCGTGCAGAACGCCGTCCGGGACTTAATCCGATCGGGACACGTTCGAAGCGCCCATGACTGTTCGGAAGGCGGACTCGCGGTCGCAGTCGCCGAATCATGTTTCAATCCGGAGGGATTGCTCGGCGCGAACATTGAGATCGCGGACGCTGATGGGGTTGTGACGCTGTTCAACGAATCGCAATCCCGGATTGTGATTTCATGCTCGCCAAGCGACGCGGAAAAGGTGCTCGCCGCTTTGGAATCGAGCGACGTTCCTCATCGAAAACTGGGCGAAGTCGCCAGCGGCACCCTGAAGATCAACGATTTCTCCTGGCCGATCGCCGAAATCCACGACGATTGGTTTAACGCCATCAAGCGCGCGGTCGAAAGCGATGCGGAGCCTGTCCGCAGCCTGTGATCATCCTCGCAATTGATTCGCGTTTCGATTAGCGGATGCTTCCAGCACGATGCCCCACGAAGTAACGACGAACTCCGAACACCCCGACCACGTGTTTCCCCAGCACGAGTGCGGGATTTTCGCCGTCTACGGCCACCCGAACGCGGCCGTGCTCGCCTATTACGGGCTCTTCGCGCTTCAGCATCGCGGCCAGGAAAGCGCGGGCATCGTCACGAGCAACGGGCCCGGCTCGTCTTTCCAGTTGCATCGCGACATGGGCCTGGTCTCGCAGGTTTTCGGCGCGGAAGAGCTCGACCGATTGAAAGGCACGCGGGCCGTCGGCCACGCCCGCTACTCCACGACGGGCTCGAGCACCTTGAAAAACGCGCAGCCGTTCGTGGTCGACTGCTTTCGCGGCCAGATCGCCGTCGCGCACAACGGAAACCTCATTAACGCCGCCGTTCTCCGCGATGAGCTGGAACGCAAAGGCTCCATTTTCCAAACCACCGCCGATAGCGAAATCATTCCGCATCTGCTCGCCCAGCCCCTGACAAACGGCGGCAGCACCCTGAGCGTTCTGCGCCGGCTCGAAGGCGCGTTCAGCCTCGTCATCATGAGCGAGCGCGAAATCATCGGGGTCCGCGATCCTTTCGGTTTTCGTCCGCTCGTGCTCGGGAAGCTCGACGGCGCCTACATCCTCGCTTCCGAGACCTGCGCCTTCGATCTCGTCCACGCCGACTACATTCGCGAAGTCAAACCGGGCGAAGTCGTAATCATCAGCGAGGACGGCATCCGGTCGGAATGGCCGTTCCGGCAAGAGGAAGAAGCCTTCTGCATGTTCGAATACGTTTACTTCGCGCGGCCGGACAGCATCATCGGCGGAGTGAACGTCGCCAAAGTCCGCACTGAAATGGGGCGCGAGCTGGCCCGCCGTTTTCCGGCCGCCGCCGATATCGTAGTGCCTGTGCCGGACTCCGGGAACTACGCTGCGCTCGGTTTTGCCCAGGAACTCGGACTGCCTTACGAACATGCTTTCGTCCGGAATCACTACATCGGGCGCACCTTCCTCCAGCCGAGTCAGCTCATTCGCGACTTCGATGTGCGGGTAAAACTGAACCTGATCAAGGAAGCGGTGGAAGGGAAGCGCGTCGTGGTTGTCGACGATTCGATCGTGCGCGGAACCACGGCGCGGGCCCGCGTCGTGAACCTGCGCGAAGCGGGTGCGAAGGAAGTGCATATGCGGGTAAGCTGCCCGCCCCACCGCTTCGCCTGCCATTACGGGATCGATTTTCCCGACCCGGAGAAACTGATCGCGAACCAGATGTCGATGGAAGATATCTGCAAGTATCTTGGGGTGGACAGCCTCGGTTATCTCGATGTGGACGGGATGGTGCGCGCCACCGGCAGGCCCGAGAACAAATTCTGCCTCGCCTGTTTCACCGGTAACTATCCCCTGCCCGTCGACCCCGAGCTCGACAAATACATCATGGAAAGACGGGAAGGCCGCTCGAAGGCGCTCGCCGCCGAAGAAGCGCACCCCGACTTGTTCGCGAACCTGAAGTGATCCGCAGATTGACGCAGATTCACACAGATTCCTTCTCTGAAATAATCTGCGCCAATCTGTGAAATCTGCGGAGAACAAAAAGAAAGCCTACGCGCGCGCCGGGGTCGACGTCGACTTGGGCAACCTGGTCAAGCGCCGGATCCAATCGCGCGTAAAGAGCACCCATGGCCCCGAAGTCCTGGGCAAGATCGGCGGCTTCGGCGGACTGTTCGCAGCGAAATTCTCCGGGATGCGCGAGCCTGTCCTGGTCGCGAGCGTCGATGGCGTGGGGACCAAGTTGAAGGTCGCGTTCGCGATGAACCGCCATGACACCGTCGGCGCAGACCTGGTTAATCACTGCGTGAACGACATCGCCGTTCTGGGAGCGCGGCCTTTGTTCTTTCTGGACTACATCGGCGCGGAATCGCTGGAACCGCGCGTGTTCGATCAACTCCTGGCCGGATTCACAAAAGCATGCCGCGCTGCGGGCTGCGCCTTGATCGGGGGCGAGACCGCGCAAATGCCGGGCATGTACCGCAAAGGCGAGTACGACCTGGCGGGTTGTATCGTTGGGGTCGTCGATCGGGGCCGGCTCCTCGACGGCAGCCGGATCAAGCCGGGTGATGTCATCCTTGGAATGCCTTCAAATGGTCTTCACACCAACGGTTATTCGCTCGCCCGGAAAATCCTTTTCGAGCAACTTGGCCTGAAGCCGCAGGCGAAGGTTCCGCAGTTAAAGCAGTCGTTAGGTAACGAGCTTCTACGGGTGCACAAGAACTACCAGCCATCGCTTGCGAAGCTGCCCCACGGAATCCTTCGCGGGCTCGCCCATATTACGGGCGGGGGACTGGTCGATAACCTGCCCCGCGTGTTGCCTGCTAATTGCGACGCGCAGATCGAGACGGGAAGCTGGCGTGTTCCGCCTCTCTTTGAATTCCTGGCTGGCCGCGGAAAGGTGGACCGCGAAGAGATGTATCAGGTATTCAACATGGGCATTGGGATGGTGGCGATCGTAGGCCGAAACGATGCGGCGAAAGCGATGCGTTTACTAAAGGCGAAACGCATCGGCGAGATCGTTAAAGGATCGGGAAAGACCAGGTTAATTTTCTAGCCATGGAAAGGAGGCAGCTGGGGAAGACCGACATGCAAGTTTCCGTTCTCGGTTTCGGTGGCGCTGAAATTGGGTTCGAGGGTGCGGACGAAACCACGGTCGGGCGTTTGCTAACCAGCGCGCTGGATGCCGGACTGAATGTCATCGACACCGCGGAATGCTACGAAGGAAGCGAAGAGTTAATCGGCCAGGCCGTTTCGAATCGTCGCCGTGACTATCACTTGTTTACCAAGTGCGGCCACCCCCGCGGCACCGGCAGCGAAGACTGGTCACCGGGCTCGTTGCTGGAGAGCATCGAGCGCAGCTTACGCCGGCTTCGAACCGACTGTCTTGACCTGGTTCAACTCCATAGCTGTTCTGAAGCCGTGTTGCGCAAGGGCGACGTTGTTTCGGCATTGCAAACCGCGCGCGCGAAAGGCTTCACACGTTACATCGGCTACAGCGGGGACGGCCAGGCAGCGCGGTATGCCGTGGAAAGCGGCGCTTTCGACACGTTGCAAACATCGATCAACATTGCCGACCAGGAGGCAATTGAGCTCACTCTGCCGCTCGCGCGGGAGAAAGGCATGGGGGTGATAGCGAAGCGCCCCGTCGCCAACGTAGCGTGGAAGGAGAGCCACAAACCGATTGACCCTTATCATCATGTTTACTGGGATCGGCTCGGCAAATTGCGTTACGACTTCATTCATGATTTTCCTCTCGACCAATCGATTGCCCACGCCTTGAAGTTCACCCTAAGCGTGCCTGGCGTTCACACTGCGATTGTAGGAACTACCAAGCCCGAGCGCTGGCAGGAAAATGCCCGGCTCCTAAGCACCGGGTTACTCTCCGAATCGCAGTTCGTTGCGATCCGGGAACGCTGGGATGAGATAGCTCCCGCGAGCTGGATCGGCCAGACCTAAAAAGCAAACAACGCGAGCTGCGTTTGAGCGCCGCTCGCGTTGCCGCGAAAACTAACGACAGGTCTTATCTCTTACCCGCGGCCTTGCGCCGCGCGGCCCAGCGGGCCTTCATCGATTCGGAAAGCTTCCGACGTCCGGCTGCGGTGAGACCGCGTTTCTTTCTAGGCGCCTTCGCTGCCGTGGCACCGCCGCCGGCTTTACGCCTCGCAGCCCAGCGGGCTTTCATCGACTCCGAAAGCTTGCGCCGTCCGGCAGCCGTCAAACCTCTGCGACGTCGCGGGGCGGCGGGAGCTGCGTCCGCGGTGGTGGTAGCTGTAGTCCCCTTGCGTTTCGCCCAGCGCGCACGGGCGGCTGCGGCTAACTTCGCCCGAGTAGCGGCTGACATTCGGCGGCGGCCGCCGCTCCGGCGGCGACGCCCGTCTCCGCGGCCCGAGGTGGTGGTGGAGGTCCCGCCAAAAAGGGAGGCTAAGCGTCCTTGGAGCGCGTCGATCTGCTTTCGGATAGAAAGCGCTTCTGTAAGTTGACTAAGAGATAGGTCCATAGGGTTGAGTAGATAGCTCTCGGCCGCCGAACTGCAAGAGAAATACTTTAACAAGTGAAAGGAGTTACTTCGAAGTTACTCGATCAGCGTAGATGCAAATAAAATCGAAGCGCGGAGCTCCAGTTTGATTATAGTGCGCGAGCGCCGGGCGGTTAGCTCAGTGGTAGAGCGGCTGGTTTACACCCAGTAGGTCGGGGGTTCGAAACCCTCACCGCCCATTCCTTACCTTGCCAAGGGCGGCTCCCACAATTCGATCCGGTTGCCTTCCGGATCCATCGCCCAGCCGAAATAACCAAACTCAGACTTGTCGGTCTTTTCATCCACGGTCACACCTTCGGCTCGAAGTTTCGGGGTCGCGCGCTTTGAAGAAGATCCACCTATGCCAAGGACGTGCTTCGCAAGCCAGCTAGCCTTTTGCCTTGTGCCAGGCAGCAAGAACTTCCGCTTCCCGTTCCGCCGAGATACCTGCCTTGAGCTTTTGCCGTTCGGCGGGCTGCGCCTTGAACCAGGCCAGGGTATCGCGCGCCGTCACGTCCAAAGGACGAAAGGTAAGGCCTTTGCCTACTGCCTTCTGGACATTGATGCGACCCATTCCCGCTTCTTCGCCGCGCGGCGGCACCCAGACGGGCATATCGCCCCAGGGCGTGACCTTCTGTTCTTCGAGGAAATCTGCGTTCACCCAGGTAAAGTTGGCCTTTGAATTGTTGGCGCTCTTGATTCCTTCGAGCATGGCGCCAACTCCGAGGGTCTTGTCCGGGCCGGTGGCGTTGTAGATTCCGGTCTCACGTTGCTCGACCATCCGGATGACCCATTCGGCGAGGTCCCGGCCGTCGATGAACTGGACGGGATCACTCGGATCGCCGGGGGCCATTACTTCCCCGCCACGATCGATGCGCACCGGCCAGTAGGTAAAGCGATCGGTCTCATCCCGCGGTCCAACGATCAAACCGGGACGGATAATCAAAGCCTGTTTTGGAAACCACTTTTCCGCTTCCTGTTCGGAAAGCGCCTTGAGCGGGCCGTAGAGCTGGAACTTCGACGCGATGATCGTATCGCGCGATTCCTTCATCGGATCGGCGCCGGTATACTTCGCGAGGGGCGCGTCTTCGGTGATATTCGCTTTACTCGTGTCGCCGTAGACGGAGATGGTCGAAATGAACACGTACCGGTCGACGTTGCCCTTGAGGATCTGGCCCACGTCGCGCACCCAGACGGGGACCGAAGTAGGGTTATCGATGGCCACGTCCCATTTGCGGCCCTTTAATGCGTCGAGCTGGCCATTGCGATCGCCGATGAGTTGCTCGACTTCCTTCGGCACCTCGCCAGGATGCGTCTTCCCGCGATTGAAAACGGTCACCTGGTGGCCCCGCTCCAGGGCATACTTCACCTGGAAAGGTCCGGTAAAGCCGGTGCCGCCAAGAATCAGGATTCGCAACGGCTTCGGTTTCTCCGCCGCTCGACTGTTAAACATTCCCAGGCTAAGCGCTCCGCCCGCCGCGGCTGAGACCTTGATGAATTTCCTTCGCGTTGTTGGTGTCATGCGATGTCAAGCATGGTCGGCGTTTTTGCCAAACGCAACTTCCCGTTGACGCGACGACCGGCGCGGTGAATTGGACGGCGTGCTCAAAGCAACCCGCGCGGCTCTTACCGTTTCCTTATTCGCGCTCATAGTTATCGCGTTTTCCGGCTGCGGCGGGACCGATCGACGCCAGCCGGTGAACCCGGCTGCTACGACAGCAGCACCTTTCCTTGAGCTGCGCCGGGACACCCGCGCGGGAACGATTCACTTTCCGCGTGGCGTCTATACACTCGATACCGAGGATCGGAAGGGCTACTACTACCGGACGCCGACCAGGGTCTATCAACATTCGTTCGGGGGCAGCTACCCACACGACGGCGGCATCTTTGTTTCCAAACGTAATCCCCGGCAGTTGCGCGGCTATGTCATGATGGCGGGCGGCATTACGCACGTCGGCAACCTCTCGGGTTCAGACTACCAGCTTCGTTACTGATGCAGAACATGTCGCGACGGCAGGCTGCGTTTGTCATCGGGACAAGCGCCGCCAGCCTGCTGGTTCCTGGAATGAGTTACGGCAAGCCTGACGAAAAGGAACAACGGCAGCGCGCGATACCTTCCTCCGGCGAACAGCTGCCGGTCATCGGTCTGGGAACGTGGCAGGTCTTCGACGTGGGCGCGGGCGAGGCGGAACGACAGCCTCTTGAAGAAGTGCTCTCCCGTTTCGTTGGGCACGGTGGCCGGGTTGTAGATTCTTCACCGATGTATGGCCGCGCCGAACAGGTCATCGGCGACATTTCGGCCAGGCTCCGGCTGGCCTCGTCGCTCTTCCTTGCGACGAAGGTCTGGACGACAGGGAAAACCGAGGGAATCGCTTCGATTGAAAGGTCGATGGCGCGTTTCCAAACGAAGCGCATCGACCTGATGCAGGTGCATAACCTGGTCGATGCCCGGACGCATTTGGCTACCTTGCGCGACTGGAAAGAACAGGGCCGTATTCGCTATCTCGGCATCACCCATTACGACTCGAGCGGTTACCCGGAAGTGCTAAAGCTTCTCCGCAGCGAGAAGGTCGATTTCCTCCAGATCAATTATTCGTTAGGTGAGCGCGACGCGGAAAAGGAAATTCTTCCCCTCGCCCAGGATCGTGGTGTCGCCGTGCTGGCCAATCGCCCCTTTGGCGGCGGGAACCTCTTCGCCCGGGTTCGGCAGAAGCCACTTCCCGCCTGGGCCGGCGAATTCGATTGCCATTCCTGGGCGCAGTTCCTTCTCAAGTGGATCGTCGCGCATCCCGCGATCACCTGCGCCATTCCCGCGACAGGCAATGTGCGTCACCTCGAGGACAATATGCAGGCCGGGCTCGGAAGAGTGCCCGACGCGAAAATGCGGGCGCGAATGCTGGAAGCGATCGGTTAGGCGGACGCCGGCAAAATCTGCCCTGTCACCTCACCGAACCCCACCCGATAACCGTAGCCCTGAGCCCAACCGGTGATCGTGAGCCGATCGCCGTCTTCGAGCCATTTCCGGGTCTCGCCGTTCGGGAGCGTAATCGGGTTCGCGCCGCGCCAGGTCAGCTCCAGCATGCAACCGCGCGAATCTTCCGTTGGCCCGCTGATCGTTCCGCTCGCGAGCAAGTCGCCCGGCTGGAGGTTGCAACCGTTGACTGTGTGGTGGGCGAGCTGCTGCGAGATGCTCCAGTAAAGGTTCTGGAAATTTGTCCGCGTGATGGGATGCGGCGCGGGCAGCGTTGGCGTCTGCAAACGCGCTTCGAGTTGAATATCGAAAGTGAAGTCGTTAGGCGCGCGCAGATAAGCCAGTGGTTCGGGGTCCTGGGCGGGCAACGGGGTTCGGAACGGCTCCAGCGCGTCCAGCGTTACGACCCAGGGCGAAATGCTGGTGGTGAAGTTCTTGGCGAGGAAAGGCCCGAGCGGCTGGTATTCCCAGGCCTGCACATCGCGCGCGCTCCAGTCGTTCATCAAGACGAGGCCAAAGATGTGGTCGACGGCGCGCTCGATCGAAATTGGCGTCCCGAGATCGTTCCCGGGACCGATCAGGAAGGCGGTTTCCAGTTCGTAGTCAAAGCTGCGGCTCGGGCTGTAGATCGGCGCCGAGGCGTCCGGCGGTTTGATCTGGCCGCGCGGCCGGCGGACGTCGGTCCCACTCACCACGACGGAGCTGGCGCGACCGTGATACGCGACCGGCAGCCATTTCCAGTTTGGCATGAGCGCGTTCTCCGGCCCCCGAAGCATGGTGCCGACGTTGTGGGCGTGATGATACGAGGAATAAAAATCGGTGTAGTCGCCGATCCGCGCCGGAAGTTGCATCGTGACTTCTTTCTGCGGATAGAACGCGCGCGCCCGAAGTTCGGCGTCGTCGCGCAAGGTGGCTGTTTCGGCGTTCAGCAACTGCTGGATCACTTCGCGCGCCTTCCGCCAGGCGGGGCGGCCGAGCGCAAGAAACGCGTTCAACGCGTCCGCCGAAAAAACCGGAGCGCTTGCGAATTCAGCCGAACGAAAGTGGCCGCATTCCTCGAGGACCGAAAGATCGAGAACGAACTCCCCTATGGCGACGCCCACCCGCGCCGCGCCGGTTGACGGCTTGAAAATCCCGAAGGGCAAATTCTGGATCGGAAAATGCGAATCGGGGGCGACGTCGATAAACGATTTCATAGGCCGGGTGCTTTGGAGAAGCGTCCCTACCTTACAGGAGTTTCAGCGCCCGCAAATCTTCGCGCGGTTCATCGAAGCTGCAGCTTCCGAACGAAGTAACCAGCTCGCGATGCGCGCGAATCCGCTCAGCGGAAATTCGCACTTCCCGCCACGCAAAGAAATTGTCCGAAAAGGAGAAGGAAGCGGGATCTTCGTCCTCGAGCATTTCCACGATCTGGGTGTCAGTCCAACCGTGCTCGTGAGAGAGCACTCCGGCGCCAAGAACATTGAGGAAGCCGTGCATTCGCGTTTGGACGCTATCGTGAAAGAGCCGCACCGGATGATGCAGCCCGGCCGTGAACTTGATGGGCACTCTACGCGTGCCTGCCGCCAACAAGGCTGTCGCGATTTGCGCTGAGGATGGGAACGCATCCGGCGTCACGCCGCCAGTTCGGAGCTTGAAACCCAGCCTGCGGCCCGGGTGCTGGCGATTGTTCTTCGCAATCAGCTCGATGGCGCTTTCGGCGGCAGCTGCCGGTGCTTCCCAAAACGTGTTTAAACCTGAATCGCCGACCCGGGTTCGAATTCCTTCCACGGTTTCCGCCGTGAAATGCGGCGGCAACGGCATCTCGAATTGTTCGACCGAAGCACGATCGCCAAATTTCGTCCGGAAAGAATCGATCGCGTCCCTCGCACTGATCAGCGCGTCAAGGAATGCCGCGGGGTTATCGGTCTTCGGCCCAAGGGCCGATATGCGCAGGGGATGCTCGCGGTCGAACTCGGAAAGACTGGCAGCCGCGGCCGAAAACTCAGCCACCGGGAGGATGAAGGCGCCGAGCATCCAGGAATCAGGATCGCGAACATAAGCCGCGTGGTTACGAAGCGCCGGCTCCAGCGCTAGCTTCGCCGGCGGAAACAGTCCGGCATAATCGACGGAGTTCGCGAGCAAGGCGCGAAGCGGATCCGATCCGGGCATAAAACGCGACGCGGCGCGGCCTCCTACAACTTACCTTTGCCTTCGATCCACGCGATCATGGCGGCGACGCTCTCGCCGTCATAACCGGTGAACTCGCGAAGCACTTTCCCCGAAGGATCCAAAAGGATAATGGTCGGAAACCCTTTCTCGTCGACGCCGTACTGGCTGCTTAGCTTTTCGTTCTGGCTCTTCAACTGCGCGGACTGCTCTTTCTGTCTCGGAAAATCGAGTTCCACCAGGATCAGGTTCTTTTGCGCATACGCATTGAACTCGGCATTGGAAAAAACCCGCTTCCGCAGAGCGATACAGGGCGGGCACCAATCCGAGCCGGTAAAATCCAGGAGGACGCGCTTGTTCTGCGCCTTCGCCAACTGGAGGGCCTTGGCGTAGTCCGTCTGCCATTCGGCCGACGCAGTTTCGAGCAGCGCAAAAAGAGCAATGAGAGCGAATAACGGTTTGCGGATGGACATGGTGCGATCTTAAGCGGGCGGCCGCGCCGCCACAACCGCAAGCTTGCGATGGACAGGGACGCCGTGCGCTCCGGCGTCCCTGCCTGGTTCGATCAAACGCTGGGAACCGGCGGCGGGAACGCGGTCACCGGGCCTTTCGAGCCAAACTTCTCGGCCCAGTTCACTCGCGCCGTCGCGGCCATCAACAGCGCCAGGGTCACGATTGCGCCGATCGTAATCGTCAGGCCGGTCAGTCCTTCAAAGAAGAAGCTGTAGCTAAACAGGATCATGTAGGCGAATTGCGCCACGACCCCGAGCCGGGCAAAGCGACGTCCGGCTGCCGCCAGGAGGTAACCGTTCACGAGCGCCATCGAGACGGCAGCCGAGATCACAAACGCGAAGAACAATGGAACGAGGTCAACCAGGTAGGCGAAGAGCAGCTGGAAAGCGAAGCAGCCGGCGGCGAGAAAGAAGTAATTCATCGGGTGCAGCCTGATTCGCCAAACCATTCCCATCAGGACGAGGACGGAGAAAAAGAACAGGAGCGAGACCGGCGCGAAGAACGACATCCGGGAGGCGACCGGACCCGGGTTCGCGACCGAAGGCATTCCCATCGCGATCGACTGCGCGTTGATGACGTCGGGATACGACCAGGCGAAATGCCAGCCGTTCGTAGTGCGGTTCCGCTCCGTCGCGGATCCCGTCCCGGCAGGGAAATCGAATTCGGCAAAGTCCGTTGTCATCGCGAGCCGGAAATTCTGGATCCGCGAAGTGTTCCCGAAGGTGTAGCCCCAGCGTTCGGTCCCGCGCGATTTGTAAGCGACCACGAATTTCGCGGTCGCTCCCGGCGCCAGGGTAACGGCGTCGGTGATCCCTTCCGCGGTCCTGGTATTCCCCTCGGTCGCCTTTCCATCGATCAGGAACGAGAAGTCGCTGTAGCTCGCGTCGGTCGCCGGAAAATCGAACCGGACGTAAATCGTCTGCGTGATTTGCGTCGGATTCTGGACGGTGTATTCGCCGCGGAAATCGACCAGGTAAGTCCGATACCAAAGCAGTCCCTTTTTTTTCGGCTCGTATTTCAGGTCGACCGTGACGTCGCTCAGGGCCGGCTGAATCAGATGGCGGCCGTCCGCGCTTCCCGGGGAATTGTAATACGTCACCGGATGCTGCTGGACCATGACCGGCCCCCACCCTCCGGTCACGGACGGGCCGCAGCTATTGAGTGAGACGCCGGAGCGAATCAGCACGCTGGAGCCGAGAATGAACCAGCCGACAGCGGTGCAGAAGATGATTAAGCCAATAGCGAGAAGTCGCGGGAATGTCATAAACGGTTAGCCTTTCTTTTACGGAGTTTGGTTTTACCTGAAGGGTTACTGACGGGCCCGCCTTGCGGGATCGCGGGGCGAGGCGGTTTGGAACGGCCGGCCATGAGGCGTTCGAGCCGTTTTTCGATGTGGTTCAATCTCATCAGGATCATTTGTTAGGTTGCGGTTTCTGGTAGAAGAACTCGGCCCGCGGCCGCTCGTTTTTGCAGAGCTCCTTGTGCAGCGGGATGCAGCGCGAAGTAGCGTCGGTCTTGTTTCCAGGAGCGGATTCGACGTTCCCTTCGAAGGCGGCGATCTCGTAGGCGACCGGGATGCGCAGCTCCCAGTCGAGCCAGTGAATGAGCAGATCGGTTTGCGGCAGCTCGACCGCGATCTGGCCCGAGACCGGCTTGAACGCCGGTTTTTTCGCGGTGTAGGAAAAGGAAACCGCGCTGACCTGTTTCCCGCTCGGCAGCGCGAATTCCAGGACGCGGTCGCCGCGATCGATCGGCTTCAAAGGCCGGCCGTCGACGTTCGCCGCGACTAACTCACTTCCCTCGGGGAGACTAACGGTCCAGCGTTGCGCGCGGTCGTGCCGAATTCTGTATTCCGCTTCGGTGAGCATCGCGCCATCCGCGACGATGTGCGTTCTCGCGGTCGCCAATTCGACCACAGCCTGGGCCGTCTCAACGAGCGGCAGCCACTTTGCGCTGACCGCCGCATGGCCGAGAACGACCAGGTAATTCTTGCCGTTTGTCTTCGCCTGAACCCACGCAGGAAGCTGGCGCGGCGCCGCATTCGGGCCGGATGCCGTGAGCTCGAGCCCTGGCTCCGACACAACGACAAAGAGCGGCGGGTCATTTTCGCCCTCGAGCAAGCGCGGCGCTTTGAGGTTCCACTCCGCGCCCGTCAACGATTGCGGCGCGTCGTATTCGATCTCCACTTCGCGGCGCAGCACGTCGCGCGTCTGCCAGCGCAATTGAACGCGGCGCGCCTGGCTGTCGGCGGTCATCGCCTGCCAGTGCGCGAGATCGGCGCCCGTGATCTTCGTCACGTCGATGCCCGGCGGAAATTCCAATTCCATCGACAACCCGGAGCCGTTGTCGGCATTTGCCGCGAGACGCGCCTCGTACTTGAGCCTCCCGTCCGCGAACTGGACGAGCACCTGCGTGTCCATCTTCCAGCGGCTCGGCGTCGGCGGCACGACCGCCTTCTCCGGGACGACTTCAAACTCGATCCGGTCCGTGGCCGGCAAACGAAAGCTGACCCGGTCTTTGTCGGCAGAGAGCTGGGTCGCCTCCGCGATCCGCAGCGTCTGCTTTTCCGGCAGGCCCGCCACCGTGATCGTGTTGATGGCGGCGGGCGACGCGACGAGCGCAAAGTTCGCGCCGTTCATTTTCACCGCGAACTTGACGCGCAGCTTCTGTTTGCCGGGCTTGTTGGTCACCAAAGCGTAGTGGCCTTCCCGAACGATTAATTGCGCGTCTGCCGGTTCGATGTCGTCCACCTGGATCTGTGCGCCGAGCAACGGGATCGTAGTCCATTCGTCGGTAAAATTTTCGGCCTCGTATTCTACGACGCCTGCGCCGACGTCGCCTTTAAGGACTACCTGATAGCGCGCCGAGAGGAGGGCGGATTCCACGGGCGGCTTGCGCTTTTCCGGCGTCTCGCGCTGCGCCGCTTCCCACAGCGCTCGTAATTCCGGATACGGAAGGGTGACGCGCGCTTCATTCAGATCGGGAGGTGGTTCGGCAAGCGCCGAAGTCGCGATTGCGCCGAGGGCCAGTCCCGCAAGAATCTTTGTAACCATGCTCTGAGATTCGCGCGGGACTGTGAAGCCTTGATGAAGCCCACATGAAAGTTCGGTGAAGTTTGCGAAGGCTTCTTTCGTCCCTGTCGGGACTTTGCGGCCGTTTGGACAGCGACCCAGCGCTAAAGCGCTGGGCTATTCTCGGAACAAGATGGTCTGCTCAAGACTTCCAAGGCCGGCCGGGCAGAGCCGCGTTGAGCTTTCGATCGACTGTGAAAATAGCCGCGCGCTTGTCGGAACAAGATCCGTCACCAACTTATAAGATCTTCGGCGTCGCCGCGTTGACCGTCGATAGACTTTCCGAAAATAGCCCCGCGCCTGTCGGAACAAGTCCTTCCCAACTTATAAGATCCTTCGGCTTCGCCGCGTTGACCGTCGATCGACTCTCCGAAAATAGCCGCGCACTTGTCGGAACAAGTCCCTCCCAACTTATAAGATCCTTCGGCTTCGCCGCGTTGACCGTCGATCGACTCTCCGAAAATAGCCGCGCACTTGTCGGAACAAGTCCCTCCCAACTTATAAGATCCTTCGGCTTCGCCGCGTTGACCGTCGATCGACTCTCCGAAAATAGCCGCGCGCTTGTCGGAACAAGATCCGTCCCAACCTAGAAGATCGTGAGCCGATCGCCGCGTTGACCGTCGAATCGACTCTCCGAAATAGCCGCGCGCCTGTCGGAACAAGATCCGTCCCAACCTAGAAGATCGTGAGCCGATCGCCGCGTTGACCGTCGAATCGACTCTCCGAAATAGCCGCGCGCCTGTCGGAACAAGATCCGTCCCAACCTAGAAGATCGTGAGCCGATCGCCGCGTTGACCGTCGATTCGACTCTCCGAAATAGCCCCGCGCCTGTCGGAACAAGATCCGTCTCAAACTTATAAGACCGTTTGGCTTCGCCGCATTGACCGTCGATAGACTCTCCGAAAATAGCCCCGCGCTTGTCGGAACAAGGTCCCGTCCCCGACTTATAAGATGCTTCGGCGTCGCCGTGTTGACCGTCGATCGACTCTCCGAAATAGCCCCGCGCTTGTCGGAACACGATCCGCCCAACTTATAAGATCCTTCGGCTTCGCCGCGTTGACCGTCGATCGGACTCTCCGAAAATAGCCGCGCGTTGACCGTCGATCGACTCTCCGAAAATAGCCGCGCGCTTGTCGGAACAAGATCCGTCCCCACTTCTAGATCCTTCGGCTTCGCCGCATTGACCGTCGATAGACTCTCCGAAAATAGCCCCGCACTTTAGTGCGGGGACTAATTACGGTCCGAATCGAGTCCCTTCAGGGACGAAAGAATTGTGGCCTCCCTTTGCTCGTCGCCGGCAATTATTGAACTCGCTTCGCACGCCTCCCGGGAAGAGCCCTCCCCTGGATGATCACTGCCGGCAGGAAGCCCTGTTCGACGCGAACGATACGCGCTTCAATGGGATCAGGTGACAGTGCCCGTTCGGCGGCACCCGCGCTGGTGACGAAAGCGAACGCGGCGAATCGCGCGACGAGTTTGGTATTCATTCCGCAAACTCGCATCAGCCTGTGAGGCTTGACGAAGCGCGCATGAAAATTCCGTGAAGTATTTCAGGCTGCCGGAAACGCGACCGTAAAGGTGCTGCCGTGGCCCAGCTCACTCGCGACGGAAATCGCGCCGCCGTTCGCGTTCACGATCGATTTCACGATGGCGAGGCCGAGGCCGGTGCCACGATTGCCCGTGCGCGGATTCGCCGTGGTAAAGAAACGATCGAATATCTTTGGCTGCAGCTCCGGCTCGATCCCGGCGCCTTCGTCGCGCACCTCGAATTCGATCACGTTTTCTTTCCGTCCGACCCTAAACGCAACCGTCCGGCCTTCGCCGGTAAACTGGAGCGCGTTATCGAGCAGGTTCGTGAGCAGCTGTTTCAACTGCATCTCCGCAATCCGGACCGGCAACGCGCCCTCTGTCACCTCGGCCTGAAACACGAGACCGAGGTCGGCGGCCCGCCGTTGATACATTTCTGAGATTTCTTTCGCCAGCGGGCTCGCGTCGATCGGCCCGTCTTGCGCTGCCGCGGGATGCGCTTCGATCCGCGACAATTTCAGGAGCTCGGTCACGATCCGGTCGAGCCGGGTGACTTCGCCCTGGATGTTGCCGAGAAATTTTGCGCGGGCCGCGGGATCGTTGCTGGCCGGCCCTTCCAGCAATTCCGCCGACCCGCGGATGGCCGCCAACGGCGTTTTCAATTCGTGGGACAGATTCGTCGCCATCTCTTCCACGTAAGCCTTTCCCTCGAGCTTCTCGCGCATGCGTTCGACCGCGCGGGCGAGCGTGCCCAGCTCGCTCCGGGTCCATGTCTCCAGGCGCACGTTGCTTTCGCCGGCCGCGACCCGTTCGGCACGCGATGCCAATCCCCAAATGATGCGAGTGATGTAAGCCGACAGCGCGTACGCCATTACCGTGGCGAGGACGAGCGCGATTAACCCGGGAACGATGAAACCCTCCAGCGAGCGCGAAATAAAATTCCGGATCCGGTTGGTAGACTTCGAGACGCTGACGGCGCCAACCGTCTTGCCCTCCACGAACACCGGCAGGGTGCTGTAGATGTTGACCCGCTGATGCGGTTTATCGAGCTCCCAGCGTGAGCCGTATCTCCCTTTCAACGCAGAGCTCACGTCGGTCTCTTTCGCGAAATCCCGGTTGGTCGCGATTCCTTTCGTGTCGAAGATCACCTTCCCCGCGGGATCGTAGACCAGCAGCCGCGTGTCCACCTCTGCTCTCGTGAAACCGAAGAGGCGCGCCTTGATTTCGTAGGTCTCGTTGAGGTTCGAATAAACGCGGGAAAGTTCCGCGGCCACCTTTTCCGAATCGGTTCCGAACTGTTCGTAAAGCCGCGCGTAAAGCTCACTCACTGCCGCCGCCGTATCGATCATCCCTTCTTCGGTCGAGTGCAGATAACTCGTCTCGATACTCGTCCGGACCTTGTACGAAATGTAGATCAGCGGCACGATCAGCACCGCGAGGTGAAACACGAACACCTTCCAGTGGATGCTGTGCAGGCCCGGCAACCGCATTTACAACTCCCGGGCCCGATACCCGATCCCGCGCACCGTCTCGATAAAATCGAACTTCCCGAATTTCTTCCGCAGGCTCTTCACGTGGACGTCTATCGTCCGATCGGTCACGAGGCCGCCGTCCCCCCAGGCGCGGTTTAGCACCTGGGCGCGAGTGAAGACGCGGCCCGGATGGCGAACGAGCAGTTCGAGGAGCTTGAACTCTTGCGCAGTCAAAACGATCTCGCGATTGCCGGAGGTAACCCGAAACTTTTCCGGATCGATCGTGATCAATCCGTAGCGCAGTCCGCTGCGGTCGGACGAAGTCTCTTCCGGCGCTGAGACCGCTCGATCGTGCCGGCGCCGGATCGCCTTGATCCGGGCCAGGAGTTCCCGGGGGCTGAAAGGCTTCACCACATAATCGTCGCCGCCGATCTCCAGACCGACGACGCGGTCGATCTCGTCACTGCGCGAGGTGAGGAAAATGACCGGCACATCGGAAAACTTGCGGACGCTGCGGCAGACTTCGAACCCGTCGAGATCGGGCAGGCCGACGTCGAGCACGATGAGGTCGGGCGTCGCACGCTCCGCCTTCTCGATCGCCTCCCGGCCGCGTTCCGCTTTCATGACGGCGTGTCCCTCCGCCTTCAGCGCATATTCAAGGACGTCGGCTATCCGCGGATCATCTTCGACGACGAGAACTTTCATGGCCTAACAATAAGCTTGCCGCGATTCTCTCTCCGCGTCTAACTGGCCGCTACTATGAAAAAGAAACCGCTTGCGAGCATCGTCGGGGCCCTCGCGTTGAGCTGCTCGCTTTTGGCCGGCACACCGGAACAGGACAAGGCTTTCGTCGACCAATACAAAGCCGCATACGAAAAAGGTGACAAGGCGACCATTGAATCCTTCCTCTATACGAAGGACGCAAACCCGATGGCGCTCGGGTTTTACAAAATGATGGCGACCGAAGGGGCGGGTACGACCAAGATCGCCAAGATCGAGCTGGTCGCGCTAACGCCGGAGGACGTCAAGAAAGCGTCGGAAGTTCAGACCGGACCGGACGGCAGCAAAGCGAAGTTGCCGCTGACGCCGACGAAGAAGCTAAAGATCAGCGTGGAGACGAAGGGCGAAGGCGGCAGCTCGTCCAGCAGCAGCGAATGTTTCGTCGCAGAGAAGGACGGGAAATACGTGATCCCGGTTCCGGCGACGGTGAAGTAAATTTTCAACCCCTCTTCATCTCTCGTCACTCTCGTTCAAACTCTGTTTGGGAATGCAATTGTCCTGGCAACTCCGTTGCCCGGCTGCGAAACAGAGTTTCGAAAACAAGTGCGTTCCCAAACAGAGTTTGGGAACGAGAACACGGCGACAGAGCGCCGTCGCTACAACCAGAGAAGCTAGACGCGCCGTCGGGGCCCCGCGGCGTAGCCACTCATCTTCCTGGCCACGAACTGGGTGATCGTCGGCTTGAGCATCGTGGCGAGCAGTCGCAGGGCGCCGAGCGCCAGGCCGGCGCCGAGGATCCCTTCCTTTTGCTGTTCGCCCCGGCTTTTTCCCTTTGGCGCTTTGATCTGCACTTTCCTGGTCTTCGGCGGCAAAGAGGCGATCAGGACGCCGATCACGATCGCAGCCCCGACCCAAAGGACGGTCTGCCGTTGAAAGGACTTCTTGAATTTTAGCGGAAAATCGAGCTCGTAACGCAGCCCGCCGAGGTCACGTCCAAGGCGGTCACGCGAGTGGGCCGCTTCCTGCCTTAACTCGTGGAGCGATTTTCCTTGTCCAGGTTTTTGAGCCATTGCCGATCCTTCTTCAATTCCGCACCGGTCATTTCAAACATCGACTTGTGCATCTTGCTCCGGGCATACATCACGCAGGCGAATGCGAGGAGGAAGTGCACAGCCGCCGCGAGGAGGGAGACCTTTACCCACGACAGGTTAAGGGCGTGCGCGATCCCGAAAACCGCGCTCGCCACCAGAAAAACGTAACCGAACAACACCAGGAACGCCGCCCCCGCCAGGCATCCCACCAGGATGAGGACGTGGACGAGCGCGGTCTTCGATTCGGCCGCGAAAAGCGCGAGCCGGCTCTCCAGGAACCCGACCAGGCTGTTGAGCAGCGACGCGAGGTTATGGAGCAAGCCGGCGTGTCCCGCAGGGTTGCGGAACCGCATCGTTTCGCCAGCCATGTGGCGCGCGTTAGCGGCGGAAGATTAACCCGAGCACGAAGCCGATGCCGAGCGCCGTGAAGACGGCCTTGGTCGGATTTTCGCGCACGTATTGCTCGCCATCTTCCTGGAAAGTGCGAACGCGTTCCCGCGCGTCTTCCCACGCCTGCTCGGCCTTGCCGCGATATTCCTCAGCCATCGCGCCCGCGGCCGACTTCAAATCATCCGCCATCACGCCGGCCGCCGACTTCAAGTCGTCCGCCGCCTTGCGCACATGGGTTTTGCTGCTTTCGAATTTGCTCTGGGCCGCGGCCGGGATCGTCCCTCCGTCGCCCTGGGTCGTAGTTTTGTTGTCTTCAGCCATGATATTTTTCTGATTCCCTTTCGGTCTTTTCGTCGTTCGCTGCGTCTTTTTCGGCGCACGCATGCGTCAATGATAATCCTCTTCCTCTAAAACGAAACTGCCGTTTTAAATGCGCTTACGGCTTGTGGTTTACTTTTCCCGGAAAATGATTCGCGCCTTGGTCAGATCGTAGGGGGACAACTCCACCTCGACCTTATCGCCAGGCACGATCCGGATGAAATGCTTGCGCATCTTGCCGGAGATATGGGCGAGAACGTTACGGTTCCCCGGTAGATCGACGCGGAACATGGTCCCCGGCAACACCTGGGTCACCGTTCCTTCGGTGACGATCTGTTCTTCCTTCGGCACGCGCGAATCATAGGCGGAAAGGCGGAATTTCTCAACCGTGACCGGAAAATTGGCGGCCGCGATAATCGCTCGACATCGCGGGAGGGCATTCCCCATCATCCGTCCCGATGACGACTCCGGCGTCTCTGCAGTTGAAATTCAATTCCCGCATTTTCTTGTTCGTCGCCTTGTCAGCTCTCCTGGCGCCGCATGCCATGGCTGTCTCGCCGAATATAGTTATTAGCCAGGTTTATGGCGGCGCGGGCTGCGCCACGGCAGGGTGTTCCACCTACCAGAACGATTTCATCGAGCTCTTTAACCGGGACACTTCCCCGGTGAGCGTGAACGGGTGGTCGGTCCAATACGCGGCGGCAACAGGGACGTCATGGCAGGTGACCAATCTTCCCAACGTCTCGATCCCGGCAGGTGGTTATCTTCTGATCGCAGAGTCATCTTCGGCGAATGGCGTAAGCCCTCTTCCGACGCCGGATGCGACCGGCACAATCTCGATGAGCGCTACCACCGCAAAGGTCGCCCTCGTCAATACCACGACCGCATTGACAGGCTCTTGCCCGGCCTCGGCCAGCATCATCGACTTCGTCGGTTACGGAGCGACGGCCAACTGCAACGAGGCCGCCAACGCGCCGGCCCCGAGCACGACCACCGCCGATGTTCGTGCCGCGGGCGGTTGCACCGACACTGACGACAACTCGGCGGATTTCCAGAGCTCGAGTCCGAATCCGCGGAACAGCGGAACGACAGCGCAGCCTTGTTCCCCGACCACCCCGACCCCCACCGCCACGGCAAGTCCCTCAGCCACACCTACACCTACTGCCACCGCGACCGCCACGCCGACGGCCACAGCGGGCCCGGTCCGCATCCACGATATCCAGGGGGCCGCTCATCTTTCACCGATGTCCGGGCAAACCGTTACCAACATTCCGGGCATCGTGACCGCCAAAACGACGAACGGCTTTTATCTCCAGGATCCATCTCCCGATGCGAATGATGCTACCTCCGAGGGCATCTTCGTTTTCACGTCGTCGGTTCCTACGGTTAGCATCGGCGACGCCATAACGGTGAACGGCACCGTGGCAGAATTCAGGCCAGGCGGCAGCGGCTCAACCAGCCTGACCATCACCGAAATCTCGGCGCCCGGGCTAACCATTTCGGTGCAGTCGAGCGGTAACTCGCTTCCTGCACCGGTAATCATCGGCACTGGCGGACGCATCCCGCCGGCTTCCGTCATTGAAGACGACGTGTCTGGGAGCGTCGAAACCGGGGGCGTCTTCGATCCTGCCAGCGACGGCATTGATTTCTACGAGAGCCTCGAAGGGATGCGCGTCCAGGTTAACAACGCCGTGGTCACCGGCCCGAGTAACAGCTTTGGCGAGATACCGGTCCTTTCCGACGACGGCGCCAACGCCAGTGTCCGGACCACCCGGGGCGGCATCGTGGTCCAGGCCACCGACTTCAATCCCGAGCGGATCATTTTGGATGACGTGATCGCCGCCACCCCGGTCGTCAACGTCGGCGATCATTTCACCGGACCGATCGTCGGGGTGATGGATTACAGCTTTGGCAACTTCAAGCTCGAGATAACCCAGGCGATCGCTGCGGTTTCGGGCGGCCTCGCCAAAGAAACAACCAGCAGCCAGGTTGGTCAGCAGATAGCTATCGCCACTTTCAACGTCGAGAACCTCGATCCCACGGATCCACCTTCGAAGTTTGCTACCCTCGCTTCCCTGATCGTCAACAACCTGAAGTCCCCAGACATCGTTGCCCTGGAAGAAATCCAGGATAACAACGGGCCAACCAACGATGCGGTGGTCGATGCGACCACCACTTACAACACTCTTATTTCAGCGATCCAGACCGCGGGTGGACCGACTTATCAATTCCGTCAGATCAATCCCGTGGACGACCAGGACGGGGGCGAACCGGGAGGAAATATTCGGGTGGGTTTCATTTTCCGGAATGACCGCGGGCTCGGCTTCGTCGATCGCGCCGGCGGCTGTTCGACCTGCAACACCACGGTAACGACCGGCGGATCTGGGGTGCAACTCTCCTTTAGCCCCGGACGCATCGACCCTACTAATTCGGCGTTCAACAGCAGCCGCAAACCATTAGCCGGCGAGTTCAGCTATCTCACGCAAAGGTTCTTCGTGATTGCGAACCACTTCAACTCCAAGGGCGGCGACGAACCCTTGTTCGGGCGCTTCCAGCCTCCGACTCTCAGCTCCGAGACGCAGCGCAATCAGCAGGCCCAGGTCGTCAATAACTTCGTGGACAGCATTCTCGCCCTGGACGCAAACGCCAAGATCGTGGTCCTGGGTGACCTGAATGACTTCCAGTTTTCCAATCCCCTAAACACTCTCACCGGCGGCGTCCTGCATGACCTCATTGAGACAGTGCCGCTGAGTGAGCGTTACACCTACGTCTTCGAGGGTAACTCGCAGGCCCTGGATCATATTCTCGTGAGCAACAGCTTCTTTGCCAACTTGTCGGGATACGATGTCGTCCACGTCAATGCCGAGTTTGCCGACCAGGCAAGCGACCACGATCCCCAGGTGGCCCGAATCAATTTCTTCGTAAGTCCGACGCCCACGGCCACTGCAACCGCAACAGTCACCCCCACCCCAACGGCGACAGCGACCGCCACTCCTACTGCGACGGCGACAGGAACCGCTACTGCTACCGCGACCGCTACGGCCACCGCTACTGCGACTATCGCGCCTACCGCCACTGCCACGCCGACTGCCACTGCCACGGCCGCGCCTACCGCGACAGCAACGGCGACTGCTACCGCCAATCCAACGGCTACGGCTACACCGACCGCGATTCCTACCGCGACCGCGAGCGCCACAGCTACTCCTACCGCCTCGCCGGCGCAGGCCTTGAACATTTCCACCCGCATGCGGGTTGAAACCGGAAACAACGTTCTTATTGGCGGGTTCATTATCACCGGCAACGCGAGCAAGAACATCGTCCTGCGCGGGATCGGACCGTCGCTGGTTCCTTTTGGAATTACCGACGCGCTGGTCGATCCCACTCTCGAGCTTCGTGGCAGCAACGGCTCGCTGATCCTGGGCAATGACGATTGGCAGGAGAACTCGGCCCAGGCGGCTCAACTGAGCGGAGTTGGCCTTGGTCTTCAGGATCCCAGGGAGTCCGGTATTTTCGCGATGCTTCAGCCTGGGGCGTACACCGCCGTCCTGGCCGGCAAGAACCAGGGCACTGGCATCGGGTTGGTGGAAATTTACGACACGAATGGCGCCGCCGACGCGCAACTGGGCAATATCAGTACGCGCGGATTGGTTCTGGCGGGCAACAACGTCATGATCGGCGGGTTCATTCTGGGCGGGAACGCCAACACGCGAGTAGCCGTGCGCGCAATTGGACCATCGCTGGCTCAATTCGGTCTAAGCCCGGTTCTGGCCGATCCGACCCTGGAATTGCACGACACCAATGGCGCCACCCTGGTTGCGAACGACGATTGGATCAGCGATCCGGTTTCGGCCGCGGAGCTGACGGCAAACGGACTCGCACTTTCCGACACGAAGGAAGCGGGGATCTTCACTTCGCTGCCCGCTGGCCAGTTCACCGCCATCGTCGCCGGGAAGGATGGCGGGATCGGCATCGCGCTCGTCGAGATTTATAATTTACGATAAGGGACGCCGCGTCGCCTCCCGTCTGACAATAGGCCAGTGCTTCAGCGCTGGGTCTAATCCCAGGGAACATCGATCGAGTCCCGTCAGGGACGACAGAACGTTCCTTTCGTCGCGGCCGGGACTCTCTCGCTTACATGGGCATCGTTTCCCCAGCGCTGAAGCGCTGGGCTATTTTCGGCATGGCGAAGTCGAACCGCATCATTCGAACACCAGCGCGCCGGCCGGCAACGCGTCATTAGCCGGCGGCCCAGCGTGTCCGGCGGCAATTTCGGGCCACTCTCAAGCCTTTGGGGATTCGTGCCCTCTTTTTTCTCTCCGGCTGTACCGACGGCATTCAGACCTGCGCCGCGAAGTTGTGACGCCGCCGCGACAACCGCGTCGCCTAACCGTCAGGAAATGTTCTCGACCGGCGCGTTCGCGATTCACTACGGCGGCGACGGCTCCGGCGCAGACGGAAAATCACGGCCGGACCGTTACGGTCGTCCCGATGCGCGCCGCTTCATAGAATTGCCGCGCTTTCCAGTACGGCATCCGGATGCAACCGTGCGACGCGGGAACGCCGGGCAGGTATCCCTGGTGCAACCCGTAGCCGGGCGAGAACTCGACGAAGAATGGCATCGGAGCGCCCTCGAAATGCGAGTGCGCCGGCTTGCTGTCTTTGCGGCTGTCGACATTGCCTTTCACGATCTTGCCGGACGCGTTCACGTAATTGCCGTAGAGGCTGGAACGATGATCGATATCCTTGCGGATCACCGCGAACCGCCCCGTAGGGGTGCGATGCCCTTCGCGGCCGCTCGAGATCCGCGACGAAGCGGTCCGATGTTTGCCACGATACAGGTAAGCTTCCTGTTCGCTGAGATCGACGACGATCGACGCGCGTCCGCTATGCCGCTCGGGAATATGCGACGTGACCATGTCGCTGACCGTATTGAAGGTGCCGCAACTGCTCAGCCCCGTAGCGAGCGCAATCAGCGCGCAAATCCGCGCAACCTGATTTGCGATTCGGGGTTGGTTCGGCAAACTCTGCACCATGCTTCGTTTGGTTTTGCTACTCATCGTGTTCGGTCTCCTGGTCGGCTGTGCGGAGGAATCGGTCTTCAAGCAGAGTAACCATGAGGCCGTGGCCGGAGAAGCAACTCCAGCGCCGGAAACCGGTCCCCGCGGCGGTTGGGCCTGGTAGCTAGCGGCGCTCAAAGTTTTCCAAGCTGATGGCGGGGACATATTCGCCCGCTTCCTCGCGCTTCCACCAATCGCCGGTTTGGCGGTGTTCGTTCGCGCTGGTGAAATGGTATTCGAAAAGGCGGGCGCGAACATAACGCGGCGCCGTTTGCGGGAAAGGATTGTGCGCCAGGAGCCGGGTGACCTCCGGCGCGCCGCGGAGCAGGCGTTCGAGCAAGCTCACGAACCAGGGATTCTGCCGGTAGGTGCCGAGCGCCGCGAACCACATCTGCCAATCGAGCCGCGGCTGGTGCGGCGCCACCCAGCCCGGGGTCCTGTTTAGCTGGCCGGGTTTCCAGCGAAACTCGTACGGCAGCCATTCAGTTCCATCGGCGCTCCCTTCGATGATGATTTCCGGCCGCGTTTTCGTCATCACCCGGAACAAGCCGTAACCGCTCACAACTCGGAACGATTGCAGGCAGCCGGTGACGCTCGCGATTGGCGCCGGCCACGGCGCCTGCGGCTTGAACGCGGAGAAGATGAACATGGCGTTCAGCGGCAGCGTGAGAATTAGTACGAGGACAGCCGCGATCCCCGCCATTCGAGGGCGGAACTCATTCGACGCCGGTCTCGCAGGAGCCCGGCCCTCCAAAAACCGGAAACAACGGTCATCGAAGAGCAGCAAACAGAGCGCAATGGTCAGGAGATTGAAAAAGCAATAATTCCCCGTCGCGGCGATCGCGACTTGAAGGACGATCAAGAGAATCCCAGCGATGTGCCGGAACCGCCGCGGCGCCCAGATAAAAAACGGGATGATAATTTCCACGACGAGACAAAACGCGACCGAGAATTTCTTGAACCATTCCGCGTGCTGATCGGACCACCATCCGAGCACCGTTGGCAACGGCTGCGTCCAGTAATGATAATCGAGCGCGGTCAGGTTCCACCACGAATCGTCGCCGCTCGTCAGCTTCACCACGCCGGACATCAGCATGAGTTTGAAGAGAAGCAGCTTGAGCAGGAACAACCCCACGCGCGACAACGACCGTTCGCGGTTGCGGTGCATCCGCCAAACCATCGGCGCGAAGAACAGCGCCAGGAATCCGGTTTCCAGGAGAAGAATGTCCCACTGGAAGCTGAGGAATGTCTGGCCCGCAATGGTGAGAGAGAGATAGAGCACGAAGAGCAGACCGAGCGAAAGCACCGGCGCTACTCCCGCCATTAACCCGACCGAGAGGATTGCGCCCGCGCCGCACAGAAAATGGAGAAAACCGCTGCTGGAGCTGAACCAGCAAAGAGTGGGGAGAGCGAGGAAAGCATCGCTGCCGAATCGTTCCTGAACGCGGGCGAGGTACTGGCCTGCCGGGAGAACGCCGTTCTCGCCGATCAAGCCGTCGACCTGGAACCAGAGCGAAACGAACGCGATGAAATAGATCGCGCCGAGAAAGCGGAGGAAAAGGTCGCGGGTTCGAAAATAAGTCGGACGCCGGACTTCGTTGCCCCACAGCATTCGGGTGAAGAACGACGCGACCTGGCGGTTCCGCGCGACAAACCCGTAAGCCGTCTCGATTACCGGCGCGAAACCAGGCAGATGATCGTAACACCAAATCAATGCTCGCCCGCGGCGGGCTTTGCCTAACGAACGAAAGACGGCTTCCGCCCCGCGATAGACGGTCCCGTCTCGATCGACGAAGTGGAGCGCGTTCTCGAAGCTCTCCCGCGGGATTTCCGGGAACCGCGTTGCCGCTTCCTGGTACGGCTCGTATTCAACCGCGCCCCCAGTCATTTCCCGCCAGCGCTCGATCCAACGCCGGCAGAAACGGCAGTCACCATCGAAGAGGACGAGCGGCTTTTCCGGCGGATCAGGAACACGGCTGTGCGCCATGTCGTGACGTTGGGGTGTAACGCACCGAACGTCCACCCCCCTTCAAGGAACGCCCCTCGGTGATCACAACTCAAACTCCGCCCAGATCGGCGCGTGATCGCTCGGTTCCTTGCCCTTTCGCATGTCGCGGTCGATTCCCGACGCCGTACACTTATCCGCCAGCGTCCTGCTCGCCAGGACCGCGTCAATCCGCAGTCCGCGATTTTTCGGAAAGGCGAGCATCCGGTAATCCCACCAGGTGAAAAGCCCGGTCTCGCGGTGGTGCAGCCGCAGGGTATCGACGAGCCCGATCCCGCACAGTTCGTCGAAGGCCTGTCGCTCCCCCTCCGAGCACATGATCGCTCCCCGCCACAGCTCGGGGTCGTAAACATCTTCGTCCTTCGGTGCCACGTTGAAATCGCCGCACACGACCAGCGGTAGGCCGCCTTTTTTTTCGCGTTCGAGACAGCTCCGCAAGCGGGCATACCATTTCATTTTGTAATCGTAAGCCGGCAAACCGACCGCCTGGCCGTTCGGCGCGTAGACCGAATAGACCCGCACGTTCCCAATTGTCGCCGCAATCACGCGCGCCTGCGGATCGTCCTCCTCGTCGCAAAGTGAGGCGCGCACGTCCGCCGGCTCGGTCTTCGAAAGGATCGCGACCCCGTTATACGATTTCTGCCCGTGAAACGCGACGTGGTAGCCCGCCGCTCTCAGGTCGAGCACCGGGAACTGGTCATCCGTGCATTTTGTTTCCTGGAGACAGACGACGTCAGGCTTCGTCGCCGCGAGCCAGCCGAGGAAACGTTCCTGGCGGCGGCGAAGCGAATTGATGTTGAAGGATGCGATGCGCATCGGTTGGTTATTGGTGAGTAGCTGTGGTTATTAGGGTCGGACCCATCGCCCAATAACTAATAACGAATAACCAATAGCCGGCGCGCGCGTCAGATCTCCAGCTCAACTCCCGGCGTCGGCACGATGACTTCGCTTCCCGGCAATTCCGCTGCCAACTGCGCGCGGGTCCACTCCACCGCCGGCACATCGCCGTGCACCAGCACGACTTTTTTCGGGGCGAGCTTCTTCACGTAACTCACGATCGATTCGCGCGAGGCGTGGGCGCTGAACTGGAATTGCTCGATGTGACAGGCGAGGCGCTGCGGCGGCTCGTCCGGATCGAGCGTCACGAGGTCGCCCGGCTTTGCCGAGCGGAGAAGGCCGGCCGGCGATTGCGGGTCGGCGTAACCCACAAAGAAAATATAATGCTGTGGGCTCTCGATGACGCGGCGCGCGAAAATGTTCGAGAGCGTTTTCGGCGTCATCATCCCACTGGAAAGCGCGTAGATGCGCCCGGGGCGCGCAGGCGCTTCATGGATGCTCTGGCCGTTGAGAACGAATGGAGCCACTTCCTCGAGCAGTTGCAGGCGCGGAAGGAGCCGGCGGATCGTCATCGCCCGCCGATCGTAGATCTCGGTGATCTTCACGCTCAATCCGCCGATATAAACCGGGAATTCGTCGAGCACTTTCTCCTTCCGAAATTTGTGGATCATACCGAGGACTTCCTGGGTTTTGCCCAATGCAAATACCGGCATCAAAATGCAACCGCCCGCGCGGAAGGCGCGATCGATCGCTTCCGCCAGGCGCCGTTCCTCGGCGGCGCGCGTGAATCCTTCCGGCAAGGGACTGTCGCCCCGCGTCGTCTCGATGATGAGCACGTCGATCCCCTCCTCCGGAAACACCGCGCCCGCAGTAATCGTCTGGTCGTCGAAGTTGACGTCGCCGCTGTAGAAAATCGTGCGGCCTTCCGCGCGCAGAATAACTCCCGCGGCGCCGAGGACGTGGCCGGCGTCAACGAATTCCACCGTGACCCCTTCTTCGCCTTCGCGCCGGGCCCGTTCTCCCTCGAGCGTAAACGGCTGGCGCAACGGACACGAGCGCCACTGGTCCGTCGCACGGTCGGTCTGCCGATGGGTGAAAAGCGGATACATCACCAGTCCCAGCTCCTCCCGCTGCCGGGTCATGACATTGACGGAATTGTGGAGGAGCGCGCTCGCGATTTCCGCGGTGGCTTCCGTCATGAAAATTCGCGCGTCCGGCTGGCGCTGCATCATGAGCGGGAGCGTCCCGGCGTGATCCAGGTGCGCGTGGGAGAGAATGATCGCATCCACCGGCCGTTCACCGATCGCCCGGAAATTCGGAAGCGCCTCCTCGCCCTCTTCCTTCGGATGCATGCCCGAATCCAGGATGAGGCGCTGGCCGGCCGCTTCGATCAGGTAGCTATTCGCCCCGATCTCGGTCCGGCGGGTGAGATTGGTGAATTTCACGCGGCCGCAAACTGAGCCCGCGGGTCTAACAAGAGCAATGGAAAAGTTCGCTCTTCATCGTGCTCGTGCTCGTGCTCGACTAAGCGCCGAAGGCGCGACTTCAATTCAGCCTGGGGCAACGCCCCAGGTTTACGCATCCGGAACGACACAAGCGCTGAAAGCGCGGTTCAGCAGCGCCGGCTTGACTCGCGCCTTCCGCGCTGGCGAACGGAAAACAACCATTACCCTGGGGCATTGCCCCAGGCTGACGGTGAGACGCGCCTTTGGCGCTGTGGAATTCAAGCTACAGCCACGCTTCGAACACTCTCATCCAGTTTCGAAACAGGATTTTCTCGATCTCGTCGTCGCTCAAACCCCGCTCGATCAGGCGCCGGGTCAGGCGGCGGCTATCGGAGTGTTTTCCCAGGCCAGGAACGAAATGGGCGTGGGTGAATTTGTTCTGAAACGCAGCCTGCTCCGCTTCAGACCATTGCCGGTAAATGAACTCGAAGAAATCGAAGCCGATCCCGACCCCGTCGATGCCGATCAAATCGCGCACGTGCTCGATATGGTCGATGTAACGGTCCAGGGTCGCTTCTTCTTTGTGCGGACTGACCAGGACGGCGTTGATGCCGACGACCCCACCCTGCGCGCCAATGGCCTTGATCTGCTCGTCAGTCACGTTGCGCTCGATATCGAAATATTTTCGCGAATTCGTGTGCGAGATGATGACGGGACGGGTCGCGGTTTCGATGATGTCGTCAAAACCGGCGGGGCTGATGTGCGCGAGGTCAACGATGATGCCGAGCCGTTCGCACTCGTGAATCACGTCACGCCCAAACGAAGTCAGGCCGCCTCGCGGCGAACCGGAGGCGGCAAAGAGCCCGCCGTCTCCAGCGGCGTTGCGGCGGACATGGGTAAGGCAGAGCGATCGCAACCCGAGCTCGTAAAAGACGCGAAGCAAATCCAGGTCGGAACCGAGCGGCTCGACGCCTTCCATCGTGAGAAGGAGCGCGATTCTGTTCTGCTGGCGCGCCCGCAGAATTTCCGCGTGGCTGCGGCAGACGGCGAACCGCTCCGAAGCATCGACCTCCAGGTAGAGCCGCGCGATCTGGTCGAGCGCGATTCGCAATCCCATTTCGGGCAGATATCGATCCTCGAGATAAAGCGCCACGCCAGCGACGGCGATATCGCCCGCATCGAGGTCTTCCAGGAAATCGGTCGCGAGGACATTCTTTCGATCACGTTTGTCGCATAAATCCATCGGCAGGTCGAAATGCATGTCGATCACGCCGTGCCGATGGAGGCGCGCGACCCGTTCCTCGATGGATTCGCTCACGGGACCGGCGGCGGCATCGCGATCACTTCGCGGCGAACGCGGTAACGATGCGGAATCACGAGCGACGCCACGACGAGCAGCCAGACCACACCGAGGGGCAGGCAGCCCGGCAGCCAGATCAACCATCGGGAAACGATGGCGAGCGCGGCCAGGCAATAGGCCGCGGTAAACGCGATCGCGCCCAGGACGAGATCGACGCGGGAAAGATCGCGCAACTTTCCGACAATCGCCGCCGCCAGGAGAAGGATGATGCAGTCGAAGATCATGCTCACCCGGCGGACATACGCGCTCGATTGAATCGTAGCGATGGTGGCGGCAAAAACATCCGGCGGCGAAAGCGGGTTGGCCGGTGTCCGCGCGAGCACGATTTGATCGCGAAGCGAACCGAGCTCGGGCTCTTTCCCGGTGTCGCGCTGCTGGGCCGCGACGAGCAGGTCACTGAGATTAATGTGGCGCGCTTTTCGGCCAGCGCTCGGCGAGATCAGGATCGTGCCGTCGGACCGGATCGGGATGGCCCGTCCGCGCGGGAGCGTAATGTGTGAATCGAGATCGATCGAAACTTCGGCGGGCGTGACCCGGAGCCACAGCAGGATCGCTTCAAGGGCGAATGACGGAATCACTTCGCCGCGATAGCGGAAAAGGAGCGGAACATGGATTCCGTCCGCGATTTCCTCGGGAAGATTTGTGAACCCGGCAGTCGCGATGAGGCGAAGCTCTTCGTTCGGTTGTCGTCCGATCCCCGAGTATTCGATGAGGTCGCCACGTTTGCCGGTGACATTGGTAAAGCCCGGGATCTCCGGGCCCGGCGCGTCGGGATCGGGGTTGCTCGTCAGCTCGGCGCCGAGGAGCAGCCGCGGAACGCGCATCGCCTGGTCGACGAGCATCTGTTCCTGGTCCTTCTCGGTCTCGCGCCATTTCAAGACATTTTCGAACGCAACCACCGTCGGCTGAAAAGCGAGGACCGATTGGAGAAAGAGCGCGAACTCCATGGGCGAAACAGCATTTGCCCCGGAACGCGTCGCAGCGTCGCCCTCTTCGCCGGTCAGGTCATGGTCCACGGTGCGGTCGTGATCGATCTCAACGACGGTAAGAGACGCGGCCGGCCCGTGCGGATCCGAGTTCTTCAAGAGCCAGCGCAGGAAATAATCCTCGCAATGTTGGAGCCGTGGCTCGCGAAGAAAAAGCACGCCGAGCAGCAGGACGACGAGCATCAGCAAAACCTGAAGCAAAAGGCCGAAAGGAGGTCGCTGCATCGCGCTGAAGTGAAATGGGGAAAGTGACCAGTGACAAGTGACAAGTTGGTTGGTCCGGCGCGCAACTTCGTCCGGCCCAAAACTGTTCCGCACGGAGGGAAGTCGCGGACGCTGCAGTGCGAAGTCCCTACCGGCTTAACTCGAGCATCCGAAGAATCGGAGCTTCGGCCCGTTTGCGGAGAGGCTCGGGTAAAATAATCTCCGGCTGCATGTCCCGCAGCGCCGCGTGGGCTTTCTCCAGGGTGTTCATCTTCATGAACCTGCACTCACCGCAGAAACAATTCTCGGTCGGTCCGGGAATAAACAGTTTGCCGGGAACTTCCTTCTTCAAGCGATGCAGCATCCCCGCCTCCGTGACGACGATGATCTCGCGCGCGGGAGAGTTCCGGCAGAACGCGACCATTTTTTCGGTCGAGCAAACTTCATCGGCGAGCAATCGCACGGCGTAAGTGCACTCGGGGTGAGCGACCACGGGCGCATTCGGGTAGGTCTCCCGGATCCGGTTAATGCTCCGGGCGGTGAACTCGACGTGAATGTAACAGTTGCCCTGCCAGAGGTCCATCTTGCGCCCTGTTTTTTCCATGACCCACGCGCCAAGGTTCTGGTCGGGCACGAAGAGGATGTTACGATCGGCCGGGGCGCTCCGAACGATTTTTTCGGCGTTGCCGCTGGTGCAGATGACGTCGGAGAGGGCTTTGACGCCGGCACTGCAATTGATGTAGGCGATGACGTAGTAATTCTTGTCCGCGTGCAGATCGAGGAAGGCTTTCAGGTTCTCCGGCGGACACGACTCCGAGAGCGAACAGCCGGCATCGAGATCGGGGAGCAGCACTTTTTTCGCCGGGTTCAGGATCTTTGCGGTCTCGGCCATGAAATGGACACCGCAAAAAAGAATGACGTCCGCGTTCGTCTGCGCCGCCTGGTAACTCAGGCCTAACGAGTCGCCAACGTAATCGGCGATGTCCTGGAGCTCCGGGACCTGGTAATTGTGCGACAGGATCACGGCGTTCCGTTCCCGTTTCAGCTCCATGATCTCTTCGACCAGATCGAGACCGAAATTTACACCGACGGCTACCATTGTTTAATATGCGGCCAACCCATGGATTCTCAAACCTCTGCCGCGGCGTTTCGACTCGGTTTTATCGGTGGCGGAAAACTGGCCGGCTCGGTGATTCGCGGTCTCGTCCGGGCGAGGTATTGCCCGCCGGGATCGATCCTCGTCAGCGAACCTCACCAGGCAACACGCGAAATCCTGGAGCACGAGACCGGCGTTTCTGTAACCGCGGAGAACGCGGAGGTTGCCGAGAAGAGCGAGTTGATTTTCGTCGGCGTTAAACCAGCGGTGGTGGCGCCGGTGCTGACAGAACTGGCGCCGAGGCTCGAGCGAAAGGTGGTGGTCTCGCTCGCCGCGGGAGTCAGGCTGGCGGCGATGGAAAGACTCGCCGCGGCCCATTTCATGCGCGCGATGACGAATACGCCTTCGGCGATTTGCCGCGCGGCGACGGCCTTGGCAAGCGGCGCGCGAACGACGGACCACGAGCTGTCTGTTGTTCGCGAAATCTTCGCGGCGATCGGCGTCGTCGTCGAAATCGCGGAAGACCAAATCGACGCCGTGACCGCGTTGGCCGGAAGCGGACCTGCGTTTGTCTACACGGTGATCGAGGCGCTCGCGCGCGGCGGAGAGAAAACAGGCCTCGCCGGCAAGGCCGCGCTTTCGCTCGCGATCCAAACCGTGCTGGGTGCTGCGCAGCTCGCGAGCGAAACAAAAATGGCGCCGGAAGAACTCCGCCGGATGGTGGTCACGCCCGGCGGCACCACCGCGGCAGGCTTGACCGCGATGGAAGAACATAAGACGACGGACGGATTGATCGCGGCCGTCGAAGCCGCCGCGAGGCGCGGAGCCCAGATGGCGAAGGAGAACGGCTAACCCAGCAGCGCTTTCCGCATCGCTTCAACGGGCGCCGGGCGATCGAACCAAATCTCGAATGCGAGCGCCCCCTGGTGGAGCAACATTGACTGGCCGTTCGCGGCGCGCGCCCCGGCTTCGACCGCGCCGCTCACAAAGGCCGTCGGCCCGCTTGAATAAACGATATCATAGATCATGAGATGCGGCTCGAGCAGCCGGGCCGGGACCGGCAACGGATCGTTTCGATTTCGACCGAGCGGCGTCGCGTTCACGACCAAATCGCTGTTGGCGATCTGAAACCGCAACGCGGCCTCGTCGAGCCCGATCGTTTGCAGGCGCGCGACCGGGCCGAGCACCCGGGGCCCCGCGAAAAAGGGACGCAACTCCTCCACGAGCGCCGCTGCCTTACCCCCATCGCGATTAGCCACCACCAGCCGCTCGCAATTTTCCTTCGCGCATTGCCACGCAATCGCCCGCGCCGCCCCCCCTGCACCCAAGAGAAGCACGCGCAGGTCGCGCAAATCCACCGCGAACTCTTCGCGGATCGCACGGGCAAATCCGCTTCCGTCGGTATTGAAACCGCGGAGCTTTCCGTCCTCGCATTTGATGGTGTTGATCGCGCCGATCTCAGCGGCCGCGTCGTCGACTTCATCAACGAACCCCAGCGCCGCGACCTTGTGCGGCACGGTCAGGTTCATCCCGGCGAAATCGCGAGGGACTAATAATTCCAGCGCCGGTTTCAATTCCTCCGGCGCGATCGCGAAGCGGGCGTATCGCATTGCCAGCCCGGCTTTCTCCAAAGCGGCATTGTGCATTTGCGGCGAAAGCGAATGCGCCACCGCCTGTCCGAAGACACCGAGGCGGATGGGCGGCCTGGACTTCTTCCAATTTTGGAGATCGGCAAGCGTGAGACTCTCTTTCACGATCATTTATCTTAGGCGTTGTGGAGTCCGCTGTCGCCAGCACATCTCGTCTGGTGACGACAGCGGACACGACAACGTCGGCGGTTTGGACACCGCCGCTCCTTGGTTTTTGCTCCGCGCCTTCTTCTGCTACCGTCGCGCAGGAAAATGGACACGCCGACCGCAGATCCCACGCCCTCGGACTTCATCCGCGACATCGTCGTCGAGGATTTGAAGACCGGGAAGCACACAAAGATCTGCACCCGTTTCCCGCCCGAACCGAACGGCTACCTCCATATCGGCCACGCCAAATCGATCTGCCTCAACTTCGGTGTCGCCCATGAGTTCGGCGGCGTTTGCAACATCCGCATGGACGACACAAACCCGGCGAAGGAAGAGTCCGAATACGTCGATTCCATCATGGCGGACGTTCACTGGCTGATCGACGGCTGGGCGGACAAGAACCTCGGCGGCGCCCCGCTCTATACCTCCGATTACTTCGACAAGCACTACGACTACGCCGTCGATCTCGTCCGCAAAGGAAAGGCTTACGTCGACGAAATGCCGCCGGAACAGACGGACGAATTTCGCCGCCTCGGGAAAGAAAGCCCATTCCGCAATCGGCCGGTCGAAGAAAACCTGGATTTGTTTGCCCGAATGAAAGCCGGCGAATTTCCGGACGGCGCGAAAACCTTGCGCGCGAAGATCGACATGCAGGCGCCAAATGTCTGGTTGCGCGATCCGGTCCTCTACCGCATCCGGCACGCCGAGCACCATCACACCGGAAACAAGTGGTGCATTTATCCGATGTACGACTGGGCCCATACCCTGAGCGATTACATCGAGGGCATCACCCATTCCCTCTGCACGCTCGAGTTCGAAGTGCACCGGCCGCTTTACGAATGGATCCTCGAATCGCTGGAGCTCGCGCCCCCGCGCCCCCGCCAGATTGAGTTCGCGCGCCTCAATCTCACCTACACCGTGATGAGCAAACGCAAGTTGATCCAGCTCGTGAAAGAAGGCCTGGTCAACGGCTGGGACGATCCGCGGATGATCACGATCTCCGGCTTCCGCCGCCGCGGCGTCACCGCGAGCGCCATCCGCGCGTTCGCTTACAACATCGGGATCACAAAATTTCCGAGCTTGAACGAAATGGCGCTCCTCGAGCACGCGGTCCGCGAGGAGTTCAATCGCGACGCCGATCGCAGGTTGGCCGTGCTGAAACCGATCAAGGTCGTCCTGACAAATTATCCGGAAGGAAAAACGGAGCAGCTCGACGCGGTCAACAACCCGGAGAACGCCGAGCGTGGAACCCGCAAGGTGCCGTTCAGCCGCGAGCTCTACATCGACCGCGCCGATTTCACCGAGACGCCGCCCCCGAAATATTTCAGGCTGAAACCGGGTGGCGAAGTGCGACTGAAGTACGCCTACATCATCAAGTGCGAGGAAGTGGTGAAAGATGCGGCCGGGAACGTGGCCGAACTGCGTTGCACCGCCGATCTCGACAGCAAATCGGGCGGCGCCACTTCGAATCGAAAGGTGAAAGGGACGATCCACTGGGTGAGCGCCGTGAGCGCGGTGGACGCCGAAGTCCGGCTTTACGATCGGCTCTTCACGGTTCCGGATCCGGCGGCGGGCGACGGTGACTTCAAAGCGTTCATCAATCCGAACTCACTCGAAGTCGTGCGCGCGAAATGCGAGCCGTCATTAGCCGATGCGAATCCGGACGCGCGTTACCAATTCGAGCGGCTTGGCTATTTCGCGCTCGATCCTGACTCCAAGCCCGGCGCGCTGGTCTTCAATCGCACGATCACGTTGAAAGACACCTGGGCAAAAGCAGCGGGCAAACAGTAACGTGGTAGCCGGGATGGGCGATCCCGGCTACAACATCGACAACGCGCGATCGATCCGCGCGAGCACTTTTTCTTTCCCCAGGATCTCGAGCAGATGATAGAGGCTGGGACCGGCGTTGCTGCCGGTGACAGCGAGACGCGTGGGATGAACGAGCGCGCCGACTTTCACGCCGAGGGTTGCGGCCGTCGCCTTCAGCGTTGTTTCCAGGTTCGTCGCATCGAACTTTTCCAAGCAGGCGAAGGCCGCACGAACGGCTTCAAGACGTGGCTTGTTCTCTGGGACGAAATGCTTCGCGGCGCCTTCCGGGTTGAATTCGAAATCGTCGCGGAAATAGAAACCGCCGTAAGCCGGCAGCTCGCTGAATATCCGGAATTTCCCTTTGCACGTATCGAGGGCCGCCCGGACGTAGTCAGGCGAGAATTTTGCGAGTTCGATGCCGGCCTTTTCCAGCGCGACCCTGCCCAGCTCCTGGAACCGTCCGTCGCTCAGCTCCCGTAGATATTCGCCGTTCAACCAGGTGCACTTCTCCAGGTCGAACGCGGCATTCTTGCGATGGACCTTCGCCAGATCGAACAGCTGCACCACTTCGGCCAGGTCCAGCTTTTCGCGATCGTCTTTCGGCGACCAGCCGAGCAGGCAGAGGTAATTCCGGACCGCCTCCGGCAGGTAACCGTTCTCGATGTAGGTCACAAGGCTCGCGCCCTGGTCACGCTTGCTCATCTTCGATCCGTCCCGATTCAGGATAAGCGGAATGTGGGCGAACCGCGGCGGCGTGGCGCCGAGGGCGCGGTAAAGCTGGATGTGCTTCGGCGTGTTCGAAAGATGATCCTCACCGCGGATCACATCCGAGATTTTCATCTCGATGTCGTCCACCACGTTGACGAAATGGAAAATCCACGAGCCGTCCGGACGGCGGATCGTCATGTCGGGATTCGTCTCCGCGTTTGCCATGTCGATCTCGACGTGGCCGCAGATGACGTCGTCCATGACCACCTTCTCGCGGGCGAAGCGGAAACGGACAGAGCCGCCGTCGTCGTAAACATGCCCGGAGGCCCGGAGCTTCTCAAGGTAAGCCCGATAGACATCCTCGCGTTCGCTTTGGAAATAGGGGCCGTAATTTCCGCCCGCTTGCGGACCTTCATCCCAATCGAGGCCGAGCCACCGAAGACCGTCGTAGATCGCGCGGGCAGCTTCTTCGGTGTTGCGGGCGCGATCGGTATCTTCCACTCGCAAAACAAAAGTGCCGCCAGTGTGTTTCGCGAAAAGCCAGTTGAAGAGGGCAGTGCGCGCGCCGCCAATGTGGAGATAGCCCGTGGGCGACGGGGCGAAGCGGACTCGGACGGCGGAGGTCATTGGAGTATTGGAGTGGTGGAGTAATGAATCGATGTCAGGCGTAACCCATTACTCCAATACTCCATTACTCCAACCCCCCGTTGCCGCCCGTCACTCCAAAAAAAGTTTCCCGGCCCGGCGGCGAGCGTGCCGGTCTCGCGACAAATTCGTTTTCGCGTGCGAAGCGTCGGGCTCGATCAAGGCGCGGACCAGTTCGATCGTATCGAAATCGAGATCGGACACGCCTTGACTCTGGAGCCAGCGTTGGACCATTCGGCGCTGGAAGGCGCGCGGCTGTTCCCGAAGCTCTTTTACCGGCAACTCACGGCCTGCCGTCGTGTTCGAATCCAGGAGCGCGTCGGCCCACTCGGCTTCATCCGCGGCGATCGTGGCCGCGCGCCAGAGAGAACGCCGGACGTTGCGATTCAGCTGTCGCTCGATGTAGGGGATAATCCGGTGACGAACCCGGTTGCGCATCGGGGCGATGGAGGCGTTGGACGCGTCGTCGCGATATTTCAGGCTGCGCTCGCTAATATAAGAGTCGATCTCGGGGCGGCTGATTCCGAGCAGCGGACGGACAATTGTCAGCTGCACCCCGTTCACGCTTCGCGTTGCGACCGGCCGCATCGCGCTGAGCCCGGCTGGTCCGGCGCCGCGAAACAAATTGAGGAGGAATGTCTCGACAAGATCGCCGGCGTGATGGCCGAGGAAGATGGTTCGGCAACGCCGGCGTCGAGCGATCCGGGCGAAGAATTCGTAGCGCGCGTTGCGCCCGGCGGTTTCGATGGATTGCTTTTGTTGCTTCGCCAGGGCCGCGACGCTACTCCGGCCGGTTTCGCACTCGAGTTTCAATTTCGCCGCGAGGGACTTTACAAATTTCGCGTCGGCCGTGCTCGCGCGTCCCCGCAGCCGATGATCGAGATGGCAAACGATGAGGCGCTGATAGCCGGCGTTCAGAAGCGCGTCCAGCAGCGCCACGGAATCACGGCCGCCCGAGACGCCGACGAGGTATCGGCGCGCAGGCGGAAATCGGGCAATCAATTGCCCGGGCAGAGAAAGCGTCACGCATTGAGAAAACATCAAGGAACGGCGGTTTACAAACCGGCACTGGGGCCGGGATGGATGACGTCGATGCGGGGGGCCGGGATCACCGATCCCGGCTACAGCGTCGGCGCGGAGTACTCGGAGGCTGAAATCTCCTCGAAGGTTACTTTTTCGATCCGGATGACCTGGCGTTGAACGCTGCTCTCGACGTAGATTTCGGTTGCGGTCCGGAAGCCATCGAAGTCGCGATAGTTCCGCGAAAAGCTTTTCGTCTCGATCAATCCCAGCGGGGTTTGGACCATAAACTTGCTCCCCGCTATGAGAGCGGTTTTGGCATCGACGTAGAGAAAAAATGTGCCACCCGCCTGTCCTGTCAGCTTGAGCTCGACGCATTCGCGCCCGTCGAAGTCGCCAAACCCGGTGACGATTACCTCCTTGGAAGTCGTCATCAAAGCGAGCGGCCCGTAAAACTGCGCCTGCTGCCGCATCATGTCCGCAGCGAGACCGGACAAGACCTGCTTCCCCGTCACGGGGTTGTCCGTCCATGCGATTGTTCCGTCGAATCCCTGGCGGACCACGAGATCGCCGAGATGCATCACCACGAGCGAGCGGTCCGGCGCGCTCGCTTTTTGCAGGTAAGGGCCTTTCATCGGCAAACCGATCATTTCCGCGGTGCCGGTCAACGTCCGATGCGAGTGAGCGCGGATCGCCTTTTCTCCGCCCAGCGCGTCCGTCATTTTTCGGATCACCTCCGCTAGCGCGGGCAAATCTCTCGAAGATGACGGCGCAGTGGATGGCGGGGCCATTGGAATGGGGCTCAGCGTTTGCGAACGCGCCGGCGCTGATTGAAGCAATTTCGCCAGCTCCGCCCGGCCTCGATCGTAAATCGGATCCCGTCCAGCTGAAAATGGACCCGCTCGTTCGACGAGAACATCCGGCGCGACACCGCCCTTGAGCTCCAGCTCCTCGGTGTATTCGCCCAGGGTGAAGGAGGGAAACATCAGCATCGTCTTCTCCCCGACCTTGGCGAAGCTGGCTGGAATCACCGCGCCCGCCGTTTGTTCCCCGACGAGCGTCGCGAGACGCCGCTGCTTGAATTCATAGGCGAGCGCGTCTTTCGCGCTCCGCGACTGCCGGTCGACCAGGGCTACGATCGGCCGTTTCCAATCGGAGAGGAGCTGGAGGATGTCTGGGACGACGACCCCGTTGCCGCCGCGTCCGCGCAGATCGAGGATCAAACCGTCAGCGTTAGCGAACTCGCCCGCGAAAAGTTCGCGCAACATTTCGATGACGCCGGTGCTGTGGATGAACCAGAAATGTACGTAGCCGGCGCGGCGCCCATCGACGTCGATCAAGCGCACGCTGGCCCGGGCGGCCTGGAGCGCGGAATAGGGCCGGGCTTTCAGTTTGACGGTGTGCTGGTTGCCGCGTTGGCGTTCAAGAACGACCGAGATCTCGTTGTTGTCCGCGCCAAGGATCGAATGGATCGGCGGATCGCGATCAATCGAGAGGTGGGCGTCTTTCTGGGCCCAGTCGAGGCGGGGACTTTGCCCGGCCGGCGTTCCGTCGATCGAGACCACGCGTTCCCAAGGCCGGATCCCGGCTTCGGCGGCAGGACCGCCTTCAAGGACGAAGAATGTGAAATAACCGTCGCGGACGCGCAGGAGTTGAAAACCGAACGTGGGTCGAGGCTGGCCACTGAGCTCGGCCATGAGGTAATGAAAGCTTTCCTCCGACAAGAGGCCGAGGTGCGAAGCTGGGACCTGGGCGAGCAACGTCTCGGCAGCGGCGCGTTGCGATTGGAGGCCCGAAGGCGAGTCCGGGCCCGGGCGATATTTGTCGATAAGCGCCGGCAACGCTTCTTCGCGGAAGGCTTTGTCGTAATACCGCTCGCGAAGGATGGCGGCGACGTTGTCGAAGAGGGTAGGCGCGGCGGCCGCGGGGGCGGGTCCGGCGGGAGAGAAGTCGGAAGGCGCGATAGTCATGGAGAAGAGGGCAAGGAAGGCGGCGGGTTTGTTCATCGGGCAAATAGGATCAAAATCCAATAAATGTAAATAGAGATTTACATTTACATTCGTGACGGTCAAGCTACGATTTTCGGCCATGAAGCGGAGAACGCGCGCCGCGCATCACCAGGAGCGGAGCCGGGAGACGGCCAGTCGCCTCCTCGAGGCGGCCGAGAGCGTCCTGGAAAAGAGAGGGTTGAACGGCGCCTCGGTTCCCGAGATCGCCCGCCGGGCCGGGGTCTCACCGGCGAGCATTTATCGACGGTTCATCGACAAGGACGGACTCCTCCGGGAAGTTTTCGAGCGCTTCTTCGAGCGTGCCATCCAGGCGAATGACGCCGCCCTTGAGCCTTCGCAATGGCGAAGAGCCTCCCTGGAAAAATCGGTCTGCGCCCTGGTCTCGGGGATGGTCGCGGCCTACAGCCAGCGTCCGGGCTTGCTCCGCGCCGTCATCCTGTATTCGGAGCAACATCCCGATGCCGCTTTCCGCCGGCGCGCCCTCGATTTGCGGGAACGTTCAATGGCGGGGATCGAGAAGATCATTTTGCTCCACCGAAAAGAGATCCGGCACCCAAACCCGGAGAAAGCGGTTCGGATTGCGCTCCAATTAGCGTCCCTTGCGCTGAAGGAACAGATCAACCCGGGGGACAAGCTCCGCGGGCCGGCCCTGACGGCGGAGGAACTAGCAGCGGAATTGACCCGGATGTTCCTGGGTTACCTGCGGGGATCTTGAGCGCAACCGAATGGGGCGAGATCTCCGTTTGACATTGAATGAACGTTCATTCAATGTTCCCGCCATGCCGCATCCCTCTCCCGAGACGTCCCTTGATCGTCGCACCCAAATCCTCGACGCAGCCATTATCTGCTTCGCCAAGCGCGGGTTTCACCAGACCAGCATGCACGACGTCAGTGCCGAGGCCGGGATCAGCGTCGGCCTGATCTATCGCTATTTTGCCAACAAAGAGGCGGTCATTGCCGCAATGGCCGACAAGCACAAGCAGGAGATCCAGGAGTTGCTCGAGCGCGCCCGCCAGGCCCCCAGCCTGTTTGAATCGCTCGAAATCATTTTCACGGCCCATTGTTGTGAGAACTCCCCGAAGGTCCTCTCCGCTTTCGTCGTCGATCTCTACGCCGAAGCCTCGCGCAACCCGCCGATTGCCGACCTGGTGCGCGACGTTTTGGAGACCGCGATGGAAGGTGTGACCGACCTGATCGCTCGCTCGCCGGAAGCGAATGCGGCTGCGACTCACGGGCTTCAACCGCACGAATTAGCGGAACTGATCTTCGCCGTCGCCCGCGGCATGTTGATGCTCGACGTTCTTCAGCCGCAGGAAATGACGGCGGCCGAACGGCGCACCCGCCAACTCGAAGTCACTCGCCGGCTCTGGCGTTTACTTTTCAAAACCGAAAGCGAACCCGCTTATGCATGACGTGGCCAGACCTGTGAAAGAAACGAACGTGAAAGCCCGCCTGCCGAAGTTTTTCGGCCGCCATCCGATCCTGACCGGCGTTCTCGGATTGCTCCTGCTTTTCGTGGTCCTGGCCGCGATCAAGGGGATGCAAATCCGCAAGATGATGTCGATGCCGATGGTGATGCCGCCGACGACCGTGTCGAGCGTGGAAGTGAAACAGGAAGACTGGCCGCCGATCTTTTCGTCAATCGGCACAGTCACGGCCGTGCAGGGAGCAACCGTTTCCGCGGAGCTGGCGGGCACGGTGGCCGAAATCAAATTCGAAAACGGGGGACTCGCGAAAAAGGGCGACGTGCTCGTGCGCCTCGACGCTTCGTCGGAAGAAGCGCAAATGAAGAGCGCGGAGGCCGACCTGGAGCTGGCGCGCTCTGATTTGTCCCGGGCGCGCGACCTGGCGGTTCGCAACGTCGTTTCGAAAGCGGAATTGGACGCGGCCGAATCGAAGTTCAAACAAAAGGAAGGCGTCGTGAACAACATGCGGTCGATGATCTCGAAGAAGGAGGTGCTGGCGCCCTTCGATGGGCAGCTCGGCATTCGCCAGGTCAACGTTGGCCAGACGATCACCGCGGGCCAGCAGGTGGTGTCGCTCCAGGCGCTGGATCCGCTTTACGTCGACTTTGCCCTGCCCCAGCAGGATTTGCCGAAATTGACGCCCGGTCTGGACGTGCGCGTTCACACCGACGTCGTGGCAGGACGCGATTTCCCTGGGAAATTGACCGCGCTCAATTCCGCGGTCGATCCGGTGACGCGGAATGTGACGTTGCAGGCGACGATCGACAACAAGGACCACGCCTTGCGCCCGGGGATGTTCGCCAAGATCGATGTCCTCCTGCCGCAGAAAGAGAAAACGATGGTCGTGCCCGGCACCGCTGTTTCGTATGCGCCTTACGGCGACTCGGTCTTCGTGATTGAAAAAAAGAAGGACGAGAAGACCGGGAAAGAATCACAGGTGCTGCGCCAGCAATTCGTGCGCGTGGGCGAAGCGCGCGGTGATTTCGTTTCGATCACGAAAGGACTCGAGGACGGGCAGCAGATTGTGAGCACCGGCGTGTTCAAATTGCGCAATGGAATGGCCGTGGTCATTAACAACGATCTCGCGCCGAAGCCGCAGCTGAATCCGAAACCAGCAGACACTTGAGAAGGTACGAAATCCGAATGTCGAAATCCGAAACAATTTTCGAAGCTGGAAGGATCGAATCGCGCCCGGCGAATTCCGGCCGGAGGCCGTCATGAAATCCTTTACCGATCTTTTTATTCGCCGGCCCGTCCTGGCCCTCGTCGTCAGCTTCGTGATCCTCATCGCGGGTTCGAAGGCCCTGCTGCCGATTCTGTTTCCGAATTTGCAGGGGCTTGGTGGTTTGGTCGTCCGGCAATATCCGCGGAGCGACATCGCCTCGATCACGGTCACGACCGTTTACGTCGGCGCCGATGCGGAGCTCGTTCAGGGATTCATCACCACTCCGCTTGAGCGCGCGATCGCGGCCGCGGACGGAATCGATTACATCCAGTCCTCCAGCTCGCAGAGCGTTTCCACGATCACCGCGCGGCTGAAACTGAACTACGACGGCAACAAGGCGCTGGCGGACATCAGCACGCGCGTCGACGCGATCCGGAACAACCTGCCGCCGGAATCCCAGATTCCGATCATCGCTCTCAACGCGGCCGATTCGCAATTTGCGGCCTGCTATCTCAGCTTCACCTCGACGATTCTGCAGCCGAATGAAGTCACCGATTACCTGGTTCGATTAGTCCAACCGCGGCTGACCGCGATCGCCGGGGTGCAGAAAGCCGACATTCTCGGCGGGCGCACTTTTGCGATGCGGATCTGGATGAAACCGGAACGGATGGCTGCGTTGAACATCAGCCCGACGGACGTCCGCACGGCCCTCTCGAAGAACAATTACCTCTCCGCGGTCGGGAGCACGAAAGGTTCGCTCTTGCAGGTAAACCTGACGGCCAACACCGATTTGCACACGGCGGACGACTTCAAGAAACTGGTCGTGAAGCAGAGTAACGGGACCCTCGTCCGGCTCGGCGACATCGCGGACGTGGTCCTCGGCGCGGAAGATTACAACACCGAGGTGCGTTTCTCCCAGCAGGACGCCGTCTTCATGGGGGTGTGGGTTTTGCCGAACGCGAACTCGATTGATGTCATCAAGCGGGTGCGAACCGAGATGGACCAGATCCAGAAGGAGCTCCCTACCGGGATGACGGGGACCATCGCCTACGATTCGACCGCTTACATCAACGACGCCATCCACGAAGTCGTCAAAACGCTGATCGACACGTTGCTCATCGTGATGCTCGTGATCTTCCTTTTCCTCGGCTCGGTCCGCTCCGTCGCGGTCCCCATTGTGGCGATCCCGATCTCGCTCATTGGCGCCTTGTTCCTGATGCAGATTTTCGGATTCAGCCTGAATCTGCTCACCCTGCTCGCGATCGTCCTCTCGGTGGGTCTCGTGGTCGATGACGCGATCGTGGTCGTCGAAAACGTGGAACGCCACATGCGCGAGGGCATGTCCCGAATGAACGCGGCCTTGAAAGGCGCTCGCGAATTGATCGGGCCTGTCATCGCAATGACCATTACGCTCGCGGCTGTCTACACGCCGATCGCGCTCCAGGGCGGATTGACCGGCGCCCTTTTCCGGGAATTCGCCCTTACCCTGGCTGGCGCGGTTACCATCTCGGGCATCGTGGCGTTGACGCTGTCGCCGATGATGTCCGCTTACCTGCTTCGGCCCGGCCACTCGGACAAAGGGTTTACCGGCGTGGTCAACCGTATCTTCGATCGCTTCCGCGATTGGTATGGCGCCAAGCTCGACCTCACTCTCGAGAAACGGCCCATGGTCTACACCGTCTGGATTGGCCTTTCCCTTTTCGCGGTTCTTTTCTACACCCAATCGGCGAAGGAGCAGGCGCCAGTCGAAGACCAGGGCGTCATTTTCGGCATCGTTACGGCGCCGGCCAACGCCACGATCGACGACACGATCCGCTACGCGGACGCCGCCGGGCGCGCCTTCCACAGCATCCCCGACACGCAATTCAGTTTCCAAATCACCAATCCGAGCGGGGGCTTCGGCGGAATGGTGTTGAAGCCATGGGGCGTCCGCACAACGCCGACGGCACAATACATCCCGACGATGATGCAAAAGCTCGGTGGGATTCCGGGGATCCAGATGTTCCCGGTCATGCCGCCGCCGTTGCCGGGCGGGGAGACGATGCCGGTAAGTTTCGTGATCGCTTCGACGGCCGACCAGAATCGCATTCTCGAGCTGGCGAAAGACCTTCAAATGAAAGCGATGCAGGCCGGCATGTTCCGCTTTGCCGACATCGACACCAAGATCGATCAACCGCAGTCCCAGATTGTGTTCGATCACGACAAGGTCAGGTCGATGGGCCTCGACTTGTCGCAAGTGGGTGCTGATTTGGCGGCAGCGATCGGCGGCAATTACGTGAACTGGTTCAACATCGCCGGTCGCAGCTACAAGGTCATTCCCCAGATCAAACGCATCGATCGCCTCAATCCGGAACAACTCGAGGACATCTACGTCACCGGGCCCGACAAGAAGCTCATTCCGCTGAGTACGGTCGCGCACATCGAAAGGCGGACCGTCGCGCGCTCGCTCAACCGAATGCAGCAGCTGAACGCGGTCACGCTGAGCGGCGTGCCGACGCGGTCGCTCGATACCGTGCTGAAATTCCTCGAGGACGAAGCCGCCAAAACGCTTCCGAAAGGGTACGTCGTCGATTACACCGGCGAGTCGCGCCAGCTGCGCACCGAAGGCAACAAGTTCCTTCCCTCCTTCCTGCTCGCCGTCGTCCTGATCTTTTTGGTCCTGGCTGCACAGTTCAACAGCTTCCGCGATCCGTTCATCATTCTGCTCGGCTCAGTGCCCCTGGCGATGTTTGGTGCGCTTTCGTTCACGTTCCTCAAAATGCCGTTCGGCCAATTCTGGACCGATCCGTTCACGACGACGTTGAACATCTATTCGCAGGTCGGGTTGGTAACGCTCGTCGGCTTGGTAGCGAAGAACGGCATCCTGATTGTGGAGTTTGCGAACAAACTCCAGATCGGCGGGATGACGAAACTGGAGGCGATCAAGGAAGCGTCGCGCATCCGTTTGCGCCCCGTCATGATGACGACCGTGGCCACGGTCGCTGGTCACTTTCCGTTGACGCTGGTCACCGGCGCGGGCGCCGCGGCTCGAAACTCGATCGGTCTCGTCCTCGTCGGTGGCATGACTATCGGCACGATCTTCACCCTCTTCATTGTCCCGTCGCTCTACCTCCTGATTGCGAAGGAACACCACGAGGGACGCGAGGAGACGGTGGAGGCCGACTCCGAAACGGAGAGCGCGCCGGAGGAAACGCACGACGTTCACGAACCGGCCTACGCGCGCGACAATCTCGACTGGCGCCCGGCGTAGTGGTTCGCGGAGCGCTCCACTCATCGAGCGACGCAGCGCTCGATCCACCACGGCCAATCTTCGACGCTCCCGCATAACCCGGCCGCGACAGGATTGTTGCGAATGTAAGTGATCTTTTCAGCGAGCTGCTCGCCGCGTTCGTCATCGCGCAAACGGTGATCGAAATAGCCCGCCTGCCACCCGATCCCGTGGTGCATGGCTTGATACCGTTTCCAATCGCCAATCACACGACTCATCTGCTTGTCAGGATCGAAAGAAAGCAGCGCATGAATGTGATCTGGCATCAGCATGAAGACGGTGACGCACCAGCGCTGCCGGAAATGATAAAAACGCGCGGAATTCATCAACGATTCGGCGACCGCTGGTGTCGTCAAAGCCGGCTGGTCCTTCGTTCGATCAAGTGCGATCCGAATGTGAAAAAGCGAGCCGTCTTCGACCCAGTCCGGGACGGCGTGGTAGAGCTTCGAGGGGAACCACCGAGCCACCAGGTAGCTTAGGTGGATCGCGCGCTACGTCGCGCGATTTTTGCGGCGTAGTTCCTCTTCGCGGGCAGAGTTCTCAGCGGAGTCGCACTCATCGAGCGACGGAGCGCTCGATCCACCTGCTCGCTACCGCTTTTTGGGGTGTTCCTGTTCGACTTCGCGGGTCACGATGGGGACGGCGTGTTCGCTCGGGGCGACACGGCGACCGGCCCAGTTCGCGTATACCTGCGTGAACTCGGCGCCGAAAAGCAGGATCTGCGAGGAATAATAAATCCAGAGCAGGAGCGTGATGAGCGAGCTCGCGGCACCGTAGGCGGAGGAAGCCGAGCCGCTGCCGAGATAAAGGCCGAGGGCCCATTTGCCGACCCCGAAAAAGATCGCGGTGATGACCGAGCCAATCCAGACATCACGCCATTGGACCTCGGCGTCCGGCAGGTATTTGAAAATCATCGCGAAGAGAAGGACGACCACGGCGAAATCGAAGATGAGATAAACCGAGACCGCGATCGCAAGGCCGCCGGGCAAATGAGCTTGGACGTAATGGCTGAATCCCTTGAGCAACGCCTCGATCGTCAGCGACACCAAGAGGAGGAAGAAGACACCGCCAAGCATCGCGAACGAAACAAAACGGGCGCGAAGAAACGACATGATCCCCTCGCCCGGTTTCGCTTTTACGCCCCAGATCGTATTGAGCGCGTCCTGCAACTGCCCGAACACGCCGCTCGCGCCGAAGAGCGCGAGGGCGATCCCGATGATCGTCGCCATCGTGCTTTTGCCGGGCTTCGACGCTTCCGCGGCGATATCCGTCACCACCTGGACGGCACTCTTGTCGAGGAAATACCCCATCTGTTCGGTGATGCGGCTCCAGGCGCCGGCCGGATCGTCGCGAAAGATCACCCCGACGATGGCGAGCAAAACCAGGACGAGCGGCGCGAGCGCGAAGACTGTGTAGTAGGCGAGGGCCGCACCCAGCTGCGGCGCCTTATCATCCATCCATTCGACGGCCGTTTGCTTAAAGAGGCTGAAGGCGCTCTTGGAAAACGACGGGCGCTGTCTGGCCATACAAAGAAGCATTCGCGTCACGATGCTGCAGCGGCGGTCTGCGACCGGGGGCCGTCGCTTCGACGTTTTCGGCGTCATAGACCGCCGCTATGACTGGCTGCTGCGTTAATTGGTAGGGCGAGACGCTGTCGAGCCGTCGGAATGTTGTTCGCGATTCGCGGCTCGACAGCGTCTCGCCCTACCGAAGCGGCCGGAAACCATTACCGGAGCGTTTATCTCGTGTGGATGGGTTACAGCACCTGCAATGGCCGGCGATGGTTGCAACGCTTCTCTCAGCCTGGCTTGTCGCCGAACAATCGAAAACCAGGCGGCAATGGGGCTTCTGGATTTTCCTCCTGAGCAACGTCCTCTGGGTCGCGTGGGGATGGCCGGCCAAAGCTTATGCGCTCATCGTTCTCCAGTTCGGCCTCGCCTTTCTCAATATTCGTGGCGTCGCGAAAAACGAGCGCTCCTAAGGTCGCGGGCGAAAGCACGCGAAACGGGTCGCAGAAACGATTCCTAGTCACCCAGGGAAAAAAGGGAGGGTTATATGCGTAAGATTTGGTTTTTAGTGGCAGTCGCGGCCATGTTCGCGACAACAACGAGTTACGGGCAGGCGCCCGCGTTCAGTAAGGTAGTCGTCTTTGGCGATAGTTTGTCGGACACAGGGAACGTGCGTGAGCGGACAAACGACAAGAGCAGCGGCGTCATCGATTATCCGAGCCACACTTTTAACTACGATAATGGCCGGTTCACCAACGATATGGAAACCGACCCGCCCGCCCACCTTTACGACGGGGTCTGGCATGAACAGCTCGCCAAGACCTTTCTCGGGATCCCCGCCGCCTCAAGCAACAGCCTCGCCGGCGGCCTTAACTTCGCCTTCGGCGGTGCGACCACGATGGACGGCACTCACGAGGAGGTGGAGGAAACGTTCCTGGGCGACGTCTCGATCACGATCGACGACATGGGCAAGCAGGTGGACGATTATCTTGCAACCAACGTCATCGATCCCAACGCGCTCTATATCGTTTGGGGCGGCAGCAACGACCTGCGCAATGACGACAGCTCCAGCAACGTGAGCGCCACCGTTGGGCGGATGGACGCGCTGATCAGCCGGCTCGCCTCCGCCGGAGCCAAATTCATCATGGTGCCGAACGTTTCGCCCATTGGAAACGTCCCGGAATTTGCCGGCCAGCCCAGGGTTGTTACATCGAACCGGGCCGCAGCCGAATACCGAACGGAGCTCGCGAGCAGCCTGGACGCCCTCGAAACCACCCTGGGCATGCAGGGATTCACCCCGAAGATTTATCGTCCGGACATGTGGGCTGATAGCGTGCGCATTTTCAGCAACGCCCCACACTACGGATTCATCAACGTCTCGGAGCCCGCTCAGGACACGGAGGCAAATCCGGACCAGTACCTTTTCTGGGACGAGCTCCATCCCACCACGGCAGCGCATTATCGCCTCGCGCTGACGGCCTTTAACTCAATCGTGAGCCCGCCACCGTCCCCGTCGAAGGCGCTGAATATTTCAACCCGCATGTTTGTTGATACAGGCGAACGCGCGGCCGTCGCCGGCTTCATCGTCACCGGCGACATCACCAAAAAAGTGATGATCCGCGGCATCGGGCCATCGCTTTCAGGCAGCGGCGTCCCGACACCGCTCGCAAACCCCACCGTGACGCTCTTCGACGCCAGCGGCAACGTCGTCCAGACGAACGACGATTGGAAAAATTCGCCCGACTCCGCCGAGATCATGAGCAGCGGTCTCGCGCCGAGCAACGATCTCGAGTCCGCGATCATCGCGACCCTCGCGCCGGGCCAATACACCGCGCAACTAACCGGCAATGGCGGCGGCACCGGCAACGGCGTCGTCGAAGTTTACGACCTCGCCGGCAGCACCAGCTCAGTCGTGGCAAACCTCAGCACCCGCGGATTTGTCGGGACCGGGGACGACGTAATGATAGCGGGCGTGATCATTGGCAACGGGGAGTCGCCCATCCTGGTCTTTCGTGCGCTCGGTCCGTCCCTGGCCAGTTTTGGTGTCGCCAATCCGTTGCCGGATCCGACCCTCGAACTTTACGACAGCAACGGCAACCTGATCGCGAACAACGACGACTGGGCGAACCCGCAGCTCCAGGCTGTGCAGGCGACCAACCTCGTGCCGTCGGATGCCAAGGAATCGGCAATTGTCTCGGCCTTTCTTAGCCCGGGAAATTACACCGCGGTCGTTCGCGGCAAGGACAACGCGACCGGCGTGGCGCTGGTCGAAGCGTACCGAATTCCGTAATCGCGCGGGCGGCGACATGGTGTTGTGCGCCGTCGCCAGGGCGACAACGGCCGCTACAGATGGATCGAGCGCTACGTCGCTCGATCACGGCGACGCAAAACATACGCAGCTCATCGCGCGTCCCAGCGCGCGATCCACCTAGACAGCGGCGCCGAGCTTCTCCCATTCGGCGGTCAGGCGTTCCAGGTCGTTGGTGACGGATTGCAGCTCGCGATTTAATTGCATCGCGGCGCCCCCGGGCTCATAGGTCTCCGGCTTTTCCAATTCTTCGGTCAGCTCTTTCTGGCGACCTTCCAGTTTCAGGATCTGCATTTCCAGGTCGCGCACCTTCTTTTCGTGGTCGCGCTTTAATTTCGCTTCGGCTTTTCGTTGCTCGGCTTCGGCTTTGCGTTGTTCGCGGGTCTCGCGCATCCCCGGTTTTTGTAGGGCAGGCGCTCCGCCTGCCGACCGCGTTGCCGGCGCGGCAACCGGTGCGGTTGCCCTACAATTTGAATCGACGAGCCCCGCCCGCGCCGACGTCGCCCGGGATTTATCGAGGTAATAATCGTAATCGCCGGCGTAGGGCGTGAGCTTCCCGGCATTGATATGAAGAACTGTCTTGGCGACCGCGCGGATGAAATAAACATCGTGGCTGATAAAAATCAGCGTGCCTTCGTATTGCCCGAGCGCGCCGACCAACGCGTCAATGCTGCCGACGTCGAGATGAGTCGTCGGCTCGTCCATCAAGAGCAGATTGGGCGGATCGAGCAGCAGCTTGACCAACGCGAGCCGGGTCTTTTCTCCCCCGCTCAGGACCGACGTGACTTTAAAGACGTCGTCGCCTCGAAAGAGAAACGATCCAAGGACCGTCCGCGCGACTTGTTCCGAGACCGGGTTCGGCATGTCGCGCGCGGTCTCCAGCACGGTCTGGTTCGGGTCGAGCATATCGACTCGGTATTGCGAGAAGTAACCCACCTTCACGTTATGCCCGGTCTCGCGCGTTCCATTCTGGATCGGCAAGACTCCGGCGAGCAGTTTCAGCAAGGTGGATTTCCCGGCGCCGTTTGGACCGACGAGCACAGTCTGCTGTCCGCGTTCCGCTTCGAAGTTCAACCCGCGATAAACAACCAGCTCACCGTAGGCGTGATCCACGTCCTTGAGCGTAATCACCCGATGTCCGCTGCGCGCCGGCTGCGGAAAACGAAAGTGGACGGTCTTCTCCCGCGCGACCGGCGCCTCGATCTTCTCCATCCGCTCGATCTGCTTGAGTTTGCTCTGGGCTTGCGACGCTTTGCTCGCCTTGGCGCGAAAGCGATCGGCGAATTCCTGGAGGGACGCGATCTCTTTCTGCTGGTTCTTGTAGGCGGAAAGCTGTTGCTCTTCGCGCGCCGCTTTTTGTTCGAGGTAGCTGTCCCAGTTCCCGCGGTAGCGATTCAACCGCCGATGCGCGATCTCGATGATGGAACCGACGAGCTGGTTCAGGAACTCGCGGTCGTGCGAGATCATCAGGATCGCGCCGGGATAAGCCGTGAGGTATTGCTGGAACCAGACCAGCGATTCGAGATCGAGATGGTTCGTCGGTTCGTCGAGGAGAAGAAGATCCGGTTCCTGGACGAGCAGCCGGGCCAGGTGCGCGCGCATGATCCAGCCGCCGCTGAGCGTTTTCGCCGGCCGATCGAAATCGATTTCGCGAAAGGCAAGGCCGGCCAGGACGCGTTTCGCTTTCGGTTCGATCTGCCAGCCACCGTGTTCGTCGAAGAGATGGAGCGCTTCGTGGTGCTCGGCCGAATCTTCCGGCGTCGACTTAAGGATGCGTTGCGCTTTGATGAGCTCCGGCGAAATCGCGCAGGCGAGCTCAAGAACGGTTTCGTTGCCCGCGGGCGCGTGCTCCTGCGGCAGAAATCCAATCGTGGCCGATTTCTCGATCGAAACTTTGCCTTCGTCCGGCGAGGCCTCACCAAGAATGAGCGAGAAGAGCGTCGATTTCCCGGCGCCGTTGGGCCCGACCAGGCCGACCCGGTCTCCGCGATTTACCTGGAGCGAGGCTTCTTCAAACAGCGTCCGGCCGCCGAAAGCCTTGGTGACTTGAGAGATCGTGAGCATGCAAGCGGCGGCGAATCTCGCGAATTGAGGGCGAGGCGCAACCCGATGCCTGCCTCGGAACGATTCGATTGGCAGGGACGGCGCGCTGCGCCGTCCGCGGGTTCGACTCACATCAATAGTAACCCGGACGCCGCCGCGCGGCGCTCCCTACCATTTACAGAAGACTCAGTTCCGGCTACTTTTTCGCGCTTGTGTCGAAAATCCGCCCGCTCTCTTACCTCATTCTCCTCGCGGCCATTGCTTTCGCGTCCGCGCGATCGTCACCGCGCCCCCTCCTGACAGAGCCTCTCGAGCAGGAGAGCGACGCGCCGATGTTCATCTTCGGGAATGACACGTCGCCGGGAATGGTCTCGCAGCTCGGCACCTTCACCAGCGTCCAGGTGAACGTGAACGCGAGCGGGCAAAACATCGTCGGCGACGCGGCCAACGAGCCGTCGATCACCGTGGACCCGACGAACTCGAACAAAATGGCGATCGGTTGGCGGCAATTCAATTCCGTCGCTTCAAACTTTCGCCAGGCCGGCTGGGGTTACACGACCAACGGCGGCGCCTCCTGGACTTTCCCCGGCACGCTGGAAAACAACGTCTTCCGCAGTGACCCCGTTTTGTTCGCGAACGCCGCCGGAAATTTTTTCTACCTCAGCCTGACCGGCAGCAATTTCCAGGACGACATGTGGCGTTCGAACGCCGGGGGCCAGTTCTGGATGCGACTGGCGCCGGCGACCGGGGGCGACAAGCAATGGTTCACGATCGATCGGACGAACAGCACGGGGCAGGGCTTCCAATACCAGGTGTGGACCGGCGCAGAGAACGCCAGCATTTACGGCGGCCGCCAATTCACCCGCTCGACCAACAACGGATTCAACTGGATGGACCCGATCAATATTCCGAACGCACCCTCCTTCGGCACGCTGGACGTGGACAGCAACGGGAACCTGTTCATCGGTGGAGCGAGCCCGGAGACCGAGGAGTTCTGGTGCGTCCGCTCGTCGAACGCGAAAAACGTGTCCGTTACGCCGACGTTCGACCAGTCCACCAAGGTTGATCTGGACGGGGTCATCGTGGTCGGCTCCAACATCAACCCGGTCGGCCTGGTTGGGCAGGTCTTCCTCGCGACGGACCGTTCGGGCCTGAGCACGAACAACAACGTTTACATGCTGGCCAGCGTGCAGCGTTTCGGAAGCAGCACCGGCAGCGACGTCATGTTTTCGCGCAGCACCGATGGCGGGCAAACGTTCAGTGCCCCAGTGCGAATCAATGACAACCTGGGCACCTGGCACTGGTTCGGGGCGCTCGCGGTCGCACCCAATGGACGGATCGACGTCATTTGGCTCGATTCGCGCAACGCCACGAACGATCGCGATTCCCAACTCTTTTACTCCTACAGCGCGGACGGCGGCCAGACCTGGTCTGCGAATGTCCCGGTGAGCAATTCGTTCGACCCGTGGCTCGGTTATCCGAATCAGTCAAAGATGGGCGACTACATGACGATCGTTTCCGATGGATCCGCCGGGCACGTTGCTTATTGCGCCACCTTCAACGGCGAACAGGACATCTATTATGTGAAAATTATCCCGCCGGGCTTCGTGCCACCGCCTTCGCCGACCCCGACTCCGACTGCGACCGCTACCGCGACGGCCACAGCTTCCCCGACTCCGACCTCGACTCCAACAGCTACCAATACGCCTACGGCGACAGCGACAGCTACTGCAACGTCAACGGCCACGGCGACCGCCACCGTCGCCCCGACCGCGACGGCAACGGCAACGGCGACTTCAACCGTCACTCCCACGGCAACTGCCACATCCACCCCAACGGCAACGTCAACCGCGACGGCGACGGCCACCGCGACTCCCACGGCGACGCCGCCTGCTCAGACAGTCAACCTTTCCACACGCATGCGGGTTGAGAGCGGCGATAACGTCGGGATCGGCGGTTTCATCATCAGCGGCACCGGGCCGAAGCGGATTCTTCTTCGCGCGCTCGGACCGTCGTTGAACGCGTTCGGCTTGCCCGGCCTTCCCGATCCCGTCCTCGAGCTGCACTACGGCTCGGTCGTGGTAACCAACGACAACTGGCAGGACGATCCAATCCAGAAAGCCGAGATCATGGCCAGCGGCCTCGCCCCTTCGAATGACTTGGAATCAGCGATCATCACGACGCTCACTCCTGGCTCTTATACCGGCGTCGTGAAGGACAAGGCCAATGCTTCGGGAATCGGCGTCATCGAAGTCTACGACCTGAACCAGGCGTCTCTCTCCACCCTGGCAAACATCAGCACGCGCGCCCTCGTCGGCACGGGCAACAACCTCCTTATTTCCGGATTCACTCTCGGGAACCAGGCCGGCAACGACACCATCGTCGCTCGCGGTATCGGTCCCAGCCTCACCACCTTTGGTGTGCCCAACGCCGTCGCGAACCCGACCCTGGAGCTTCGTTCCGCCAACGGAACCCTGGTGGCAGCCAATGACGATTGGAAACAGGATCCCGCCCAGGCGGCGCTTGCCGACAGTGGCCTCGCGCCCTCGAGCGATCTCGAGTCGGGGCTGCTGCGACAACTGGCCCCCGGCGCTTACACCGCGTTGCTCATGGGAGCGAACAACACCAGCGGCATCGGCCTCATCGAAATCTACGATCTCGGCCGTTAATCCGCCTTCTTCGGTTCGCCACACCAGGTCTTCGAGAGCCGCGCCGTTGGCACCGCGGGAATCGCGAGCCCGCCCGCCGAGTAGTGCGAAGTGTCATTGAACAAAGTGAGGCGCGCGCTCACCGCGTCCTTGAAATCGACGATGTTCAAGGCCGCCGGACTTTGATCGAGCGTGTCCCGATACCGGCGCGGATCGAAACCGATGAGGGAGCTAAGCAGGAGCCGGATCGTTGCCTTGTGCGAAACGATGAGCGCGTCTTCACCGCTGTGCGTCCGCACAATCTCCATCAGGGCCGGCAACGCCCGCGCGGTCACCGCGAGCCCGCTCTCCCCACCCACCGGGGCGAACGTGTAAGGATCTTTCTCCCACGCCGCCGCTTCCGCGGGAAAAGCGGCGTCCACTTCCTTCCGCGTCATCTGTTCCCAGCGCCCATGCGAAATCTCGCGCAATCCATCGCGCGTTTGCACTTCGAGCCCGTGCGGCTTCGCCAGGATCTGCGCCGTTTCTACCGTCCTTCCGAGCGGTGACGCATAAACGGCCACGATTTTCTCCTTCGCCAGTCTATCCGCGAGCCTGCGCACCTGCTCTCGCCCTTCCTCCGAGAGCTCCACATCCGTCGCTCCCGCAAAGCGATCTTCCGCCGTCAGAACCGTCGCCCCATGTCGCACAAGAAAGATACGGCTGTGCATTCCCAACTTCCTAATTCTTAATTCTTCCTTCCGAAGTGTCCCCGGCGGGAATCGAACCCACATTTAAGGTTTAGGAAACCCTGGGCCTCACTAGGAGAAACGGCATGCAATCAGCTTTATCACACGTTTATCGCACTTTTCCGTCATGCCTAAAATCGAGAAACCACCTTATTCGGTCCGTCGCGTCTTGACCAACGCGAATTCAAAATACGCGAAGGAAAAATGGCAATTGCTCGGGCGAGCGAAAATTTTCGGTCGTCAAATTCGCGAGTATCGGACCACCAAAAAAGCGGCCGAGGAACTCGGTGAGAAATACCTAGGGGAGCTGAGAGCGCACGGACAGCAAGCCACACCGCTTTCTGATATCGAGAGAGCGGGCGCAGTGCAAGCCATTCGTCTTCTCGGCGACAGCGGCGATCTCGTTACCGCGGTGAAGTTCTTCCTCGATCATGCGCCGCGTAAAGGCGACATCACCGTCGCGAAGGCCACGGAGCTCTTCGCAGCCACGCGCGGAATAGCGCCGGAGTGTTTCCGTCGGCCTAAGGGCATGTGGCGCCGAAAAGTGAAGGTCGCCAACTGGAGCACAGTCAGCAAGCACAGTGATTCTCACCGGACAACCCTCCAGAATCGACTGAGGCGATTTAACGAAGCTTTTGGACGCGAGATAGTGCGGACCTTTGGGACGCGTGCATCCGACGTGCGTTCATATTTAGAAACCAACTTCCGTAACGAACGCAGTCTACAAAATCACCGCTCCACGCTTCACTCATTTTTTGAATGGTGCGTTGAGCTGGAATACTGCGCGAAAAATCCGGCTGTGGTTTGGACCCAACAGAAACTCAGGCTGGAATCATATGCGAAGGATCACACCCCCGACATCCTCACTCCGCGCGATTTCGCAGCCCTCCTGCACGCTGCTCAGCGCCACGATCATGAAATGATTCCTTACCTGATTCTCGGGGGCTTCATGGCGCTACGCCCCGAGGAATTACAAAAATTATCCTGGGAGTGTGTGAAACCGTCTTTCGTCTACATCCCGCCTGAAATGTCGAAAACGGGCGATCGCGCCGAGTTAGCGATCCAGCGTCCGCTACGACCGTGGCTCGCCTTATGCCGCAAACGCGCCGGCCCAATAGCACCACCGAATGCAAGTAGGCGACGGCTCACACTCTGGAGAAGGATCCACGGCTTCATTCCCGATACGGCCACCCTCGCGGAGAAGCGAACCTGTCCTCCCTGGCCGCATGACGGCTTACGTCACAGCTACGGGACATACAGATACAAAGTCGTCGGCGATATCGGGACCGTCTGCGCAGAGATGAGGCACGAAGATCCGCTCGTCTTTCGGAAGCATTACGTAAAGCGAGGCGTCACCTTGGAGGATGCGGAGAATTACTTCAGCGCTGATCCTCTGTCGCCCGAAGATCTTCAATCCATCGCTTAGCTGGCACCGCTTATGCTTTTTTCTCGCCCCATCTTGCAGGAAGACATTACAACCAGAGATACCTGCAGCCGGCACCGGGCAACCCGAACGGGCCACGAGGCATTTTGCCTTATGACAATTGGGCAAGAAAAGCGCGTCAGGGGAACGCCGTTACGAGTCGTGACGGAAAACACGTCCCTGCTCATGGAAAACACACGTTTTTCCATGAGCCATGCAGCATCTCCCGCGATTTCTAGTTAACGGGCTGCGACCCGCCTGCGTCCCTCGCCGACGCGCGATCGATTTCTTTGGCGGCGAGGTAAAGCTTGTCGCACGCATGTTGTGGTGCGCCCAAAATCAGCCCGACGATCCGTGGCTGATTGTTGTGCGCAACCGCGAGCGCCGCCCGGGCCAATCAATCCAAATCGACACCGCCAGCCTGGAGGCTGCATATCGCCGCATCGCTGCAGGCGAAGAACCTCCCATGCTGCCGTCAGAACGACGCAGCAAACACAACACTCTCCGGGCTGCAAACTCTGACAAATCTCCCCGACGGTCGAAGGAGCGCCGACCGAGTTAAACACCGCTTCACAAACCAAAAACAATAAAATGAACACAAATAAAACTAATGAAGACGGCGACAAGCCACGCGAAGGCGTTCGGCTAATCGTCGGTAACATAAAGTATACGTCGAAATACGACGCACTGGTGCAGAAACTCGGCGAGTTCGCCAAGATTCTGGACCTGCACCTCCCGCCGGGTGCCGACGGGATGCAGAACAAAGGCTATGCATTGTTCCGTGTGGCCGCCGATCACGTTGACGCCCTCTTGAAGGCGAATGTCGTGCTCGATGAACGCATCCTGCGCGTACAACGCGCGCTCTAATAACGTCGTCGGTCGGTCCGACCCCGGCCGGCAACGCAAACAGCATCCTTTGATGAAAACAAAACACTGGAAATGTGCGACGAGCGATCGGTGTAGTGATGTCTATATCACGACATCGGACGGCGGCGATCTCGCTGGCCACAGCGAGAGGCAAATCACCGACGCTCACTTGCACGAAGCGCGCGAAGCCTTCTTTTACTACTCATTGCGACGCGGCTTAGTTCTTATGGATATTCGCGAAGTCAGCGCGGTTCCGCGAGTCAGAACCGAAGTCGCGGTAGGGAACGCCAGCCCAACGTCATATCCGTTCTCTATATTGGCCACTGTATATGAGGTGTCCCCCGATGCGGAAGTTAAGGAAGACCCCCCAGCATCAGCCGGCTCTGGAAAGAATGGCGGTGAAGATGGCCTAGATTCTGAGCGGAGAGAGGTACTCGAACACTCGAAGATGCAACTTCTCGAAGTGATCTATTCTCTGGAAGGGTTGCTCGATGAAGAAAATGAAAATTTTCGTGCCCTGCCACAATGTCTGCAGGGCTCAGCAGGCGGAGGAGATGCGGGAAAACAAGGGCAGATAATTGAGTCTGCGATCCGGCTATTGTACGACGGCTACTACGCCTTGGCAGACGAAATTCGCGACGCCACCCCCCTGCTCAAAGCAATCTAAGAAACGGCGTTACGAAAACCCCATATGAAAACAACACCATCAACTGTGACAACGGTCGTTCCTTTGGTGTTCTGCTCCCTTGCTTCGCTCGACAAATCACTTCGCGCGAGCGATACCGTCCAGCTTGTAACCAGAGTAGCTCACGACTTCTTTGATCTTCGCATCAGTCAGGGTCTTGCCGGGTTTCGTAGTAATCACCACTTGTTTTTTGGGCAGATCGACTTTCACGGCGGAGACTTCGGGCTCTTTCTTGAATGTCTTTTCAATGCCGGTGGCGCAGAAGGCGCAGACCATTCCATGAACTGTGGTGGTGATCGTTTCGGCCGGCGCCAGACTGATAAGCGTGACCAGGGTAATAAGAGTTAATACTGTTTTCTTCATGCCGATTTTTCTCTCCTCTAGAATTGCACGGTCCAGTTGACCATGACTTCGTTGTTACTGCTGTATCCGGCTTCCAGCCAGATGGTTTTGTAAAAAAAGCGGATGAACGGCGTGACCACAAAATGATCAGGCTCCGCCGGGTGATGGTTGAAGCGGAGCAACAGCCAGGTATTGAGCTGCTCATAATTCGCGAGGTAAGGGGCGAAGCCGGCTGTGGCGTGCTGGGAAAACGAGTTTTCGATATTCCGCGCCGACTGGACGCGCGCTTCGTAGGAGAAGTACCAGCGGCGCGATTCGTAATCGCCCATCAAGCTTAACCACGCCGCCGGTTCGTTGCTGTCTCCCTGCTGAGCGAGGCCGGCACCGGACAGGGCGAAAATATTCCCCTGGCCGTCGGGCAGGTTCCACCGTTTCAGGAGCGTGTTCAGCTGTAGGCCCGTGGTCCAGAATTCGTCGCCCCCGATCTCGTATTTTGAATAGGAAGCGAGTGCAAAACGCGGATGGAAAGTGTACTCGACCGAAAGGGCATAACCGGTTTCGTCGTTCTCCTGGCGCACCGCCGTTCCACCGACGTATGAGACCGGCTTGGCGCTGATCCCCGGGGCGAAACAAAAAATTAAGCAAATAAGTAAAGGGTAAGGTGTTCTCATTGATCCAAAAAGAGCTGCGTTGAAGTCCAGGCATGCCGATGAATGGGCACACCTCCGGCGTCAGGCTCTTTGGATCAGATGAGGCGGATGCAAGTCGCCGTGAGAGGAGGCGGTGCATGCGCGCGCAATCGCCCGCTCCGGCGAACTCGTTCGGTTGGATAGGACTGAAGATCCGAGCGGGATACCACTGCAGAAACGAATCCGATTACGAGCTGTTTCGAAGCACCGCCCTGAAAGAGCGGCTGCGATATCGGGGCTGCGTTTTTCTCGGAAGAAGCGCAACAGCTCATGGTAGCGCAGCAGTTGCTGTTGCACGTATCCTCGCCTGGAGCGCTCGACAGAATGCAGGATGCGCCTGAAATCGATAGCGGTGCGCCACAGAGCCCCAGCACTGCAGTAATCAGGATTACGACTATCCTATGCATCGCGTCATTATTAACACCAAGGGAGCCTTACGTCGAGGTTGCCCAAAGTCGGGAGTTGCATGGTGCGGTGCATCTATTTTCCCGACTTACCGAGCTCGCTCTCAAGCGTTTCGCAAAGAACATGCAGTAAAAACATATGGGCCTCTTGAATTCGCGCCGTGGACTCGGCGCGGACGATGAGTTCTACATCGGCCGAGCCAAGCGAGCGACCGCCGTCGCGTCCGAGGAAGGCGACGGTGATGACCTCAGATGCCCTTGCCTGTTCGAGCGCGCGCTGAATGTTCCGGGAGTTTCCACTTGTCGTCAGGCAAATTAGGACATCACCTGGATTGCCAAAGGCAGCCACTTGTCGGGCAAACACTTCATCGAATCCGTAGTCGTTGCCCGCAGCCGTAATTAAGGAACCATCCCCCGCTAGAGAAATTGCAGAGTAGGGGCGGCGATCCGAGCTGAACCGCACGACAAATTCTGTTGCGAAATGCGAAGCATCCGCGCCACTTCCTCCATTCCCGCACACGAGTAATTTGTGGCCGGATGAGAGGCACCGGAGGATCGCATCACCGGCGCGTTCCAAGCCGTCCGCAGCTTCGAGCAACGAAGCGAAAACGGCAGTGGATTGCTCCAGCGCACTTTGAAGAAACGGCTGAGCCTTCATTGCTTAATCGTAACTGTGGGCGTCCAGTCGCCGCATTGGATCATACGATTCAAAGCCCTATGGTTCACACACCTTGCAGTATCCGGGCCGTATTACGCAGATCCGATGGATTCCGATCATTCTTGCCACCTTGGATGTGCTCCCTGCTCGGTTCGGGTGGTAGTCGCGTCTTCCACTTGAATGCTTGCGTGTTCGATCCCCTGCTCGCGGGCAATGCGTTGCGCGTCGTTCACCAGGTTACTGCTAGGCGCGTCAGCCACCAAATGCACGGTCATGCTATTTCGTCCGCTGGTCAGTGACCAGACATGGAGGTCGTGTACTTCGCGCACGCCGGGTAACGCGGCGAGGGTATCGTGCAGCTTTTTCAGTTCGACGCCTTCCGGTACGCCTTCAAGCAGGACATTGACGCTCTGGCCGAGCAGCTTCCAAGTGCGTGGCAAAACCCAGAACCCGATTAGCACGGCGAGGATGGGGTCGGCCGGCCACCAACCGGTGTAACGAATCACAAGCGCGGCAACGATTACACCGATCGAGCCGAGCATGTCGCTCCACACTTCGAGATACGCGCCTTTCATGTTGAGGCTTGCTTCGCTTCCGCTCCGCAAGATCAGCATGCTCGCGAGATTCACCGCCAAGCCGATCGCAGCCACGATGAGCATCCCTCCCGATTGAATCTGCGGCGGCTCCAAGAAGCGACGGTAGCCCTCGTAAAGGATGTAAAAGGCGACAAGAAACAGGACCGCCGCGTTGAACGCCGCCGCCAGAATCTCGAACCGATAATAGCCGAACGTGCGCTTGGGATCTGCGGCGCGCTGGCCAATGCGGATCGCAACCAGCGCTACGATGAGCGCCATCACGTCGGTGAGCATATGCGCAGCATCCGACAAGAGCGCCAAACTACCGGTAAGGATGCCACCAATCACCTCCGCGACCAGATAGGTCGAGGTGAGGGCGAGAGCCATTTTGAGCTTACCGGCGTGAAGCGCGCCGCCGCCTGCAGTATGCGTGTGATCTGAACTCATCGGATTGAACCAACCTGCAGTCTTCGTGACATGGCTCAGGTCGCCTTCGGCACGTGCAAAAGCCGCAGAGCATTTGTGATAACCACTAGAGTCGCGCCGGTATCCGCGGCGATGGCGAGCCAGAGACTGGTATAGCCCAGGACGGCGAGCACGAGGAACACGGCTTTAACGAGAAGCGCGAATGTGATGTTCGCCTGAATCACGCGAAGAGTGCGCCGGCCCAAAAGGATCGCTTCCGCGATCTTCAGCAAGTCGTCTTGCATCAACGCGAGATCGGCTGTTTCGATCGCCGTGTCGGTTCCCGCCGCTCCCATTGCGATGCCGACAGTCGCTGCCGCCATGGCTGGCGCGTCATTTACACCATCGCCGACCATTCCAACGTAACGGTCCGAAGCGGTCAGTTTCTTGACGTGCTCAACTTTCTGATCGGGCAGTAAATCTCCGTACGCATCGTGGATGCCCGCCTGCATCGCAATCGCCGTCGCTGTCCGCTGATTGTCCCCGCTAAGCATAATGACCTTGCGAATGCCGGCACTCTTGAGCGCAGATATGGCATGCTTCGCGTTGGGTCGGACGGTGTCGCCGACTGCTAAAATTCCCAGCACTTCACCTTTGCAATCGGCATGCGGCTTGTGCCCCACGACAACGACCGATTGAGCGGAGCCCTCGATCTCATGCAAGATTCGCTCGATCTCTTCCGAGCAGATGGCCATCTCGTGTGTAAAACGATGATTACCCACAAAGTAATCATGGCCGTCGACGCGGGCCTCCGCGCCTTTACCGCTGCGCGCCCGGTAGTTCTCGCCGCGCGAGAATCTGACATTACGGTCTGTCGCATAGGCCACGACCGCTTGCGCCAGGGGGTGATCAGAATGGGCATCAATCGATGCGGCGATGTGAACAATTTCCTCCTCGCTGCTCGAGTTGATCGAAACGATGCGCGTGACACGCGGCCGCCCCTCCGTAATTGTGCCGGTTTTGTCGAGTGCGAGGACACGCAATTTGCCAACCGCTTCCAGCACCGCACCGCCTTTGATCAATACCCCCCGCCGAGCCATCGCCGTGAGACCGGAAACAATCGAGACGGGAGTGGAAATAACGAGTGCGCAAGGGCAAGCGATAACGAGCAGCACGAGTCCACGATAAAACCAGCCGAGCCATGCTCCTCCAACGAACAGTGGCGGAACGAACATCACGAGCAGCGCGGCGATCAGAACCGCCGGCGTATAATATTTCGCAAAGATGTCCACGAAACGTTGCGATGGCGCTTTCTGCGACTGCGCTTCCTCGACCAAATGAATAATCTTCGCGAGCGTCGTGTCCCGCGAAAGCTTTGTCACCCGGACGTCCAGCGAACCCTCGCCATTGATGGTGCCTGCAAAAACGATGTCACCTTTTCTTTTCTCCACCGGCATCGATTCCCCAGTAATCGGCGCCTGGTCGACGGCGGATTCTCCCGCGATGATTTCGCCATCGAGCGGAATGCGTGCGCCACTCTTGATCGCAATCACATCATCCGGCTTCACCTGTTCCACCGGCACCTCGCGAAACGATGCGCCTTCCTTAAGCAACGCTACAAGCGGCGATAACTTCATCAGCGAAGAGAGCGCTTTGCGGGCGCGCGCGACGCTGAAACTTTCCAGTAACTCCGAAAGGGCGAATAGAAAGGCGACGGCCGCGCCTTCCTGCCATTCGCCGATCGCTGCGGCGCCCGAGACTGCCACGGTCATGAGCACATTCATATCCAGCGCGAGACGCCGGATGGCGCGAATGGCTTTTGGTAAAATGAACCAGCCGCCGCTCACGATTGCCGCGGCGAAGAGGGTAGTCGTTGTGAGATCGTCTTCTCCGTGGCGCCAGCGGATAAGCAGCCCGATACCGGTGCACACGCCAGAGACTAAAACGGAAATAACGCGCGGCCTTTGTGCCGTTTCAGCCGCCTCACCTGCATCCGCGGTCGCGCCGGTGGCCTTGAGGCCTTCCTTGCCAATTGCTTTGATTAACAATTCTGGCGTGAGGCTGGCGTCGTGTGAGATTGTCGCCTTGCCCGCGAGCAAATTCGCGCGCACTTCGCGGACTCCCGGCAGTGGCTTTAATGCGCGCTCGATGGCCGCGACTTCCTCCGCGCAATCCATTCCGGCAATCATGAGAATAGTCTCGCGTTCGCCAGACGCGGCGGGATTCAGGACAATCTCCGACGGGCCGTCCGCGTGGGCATGCTCCTCGTCGTGTTCGTGAGCATGACTATGCTCTTCACTGTTCTCGTGGGTATGGCCCGGCGCCGAGTGATTATGCGCTTTTTCGTGCGGTTTCATCTAATTATCGACGAAGGATTCAGGATTATCCGGGGAGCGTGGGAGGCGAGACGCAGCAGCGCCAGCGCCTCCCACGCTTCTTTCCAGCACAGTGGGATCCGAAGCTTGGAATTCACGTGACTTGAAGTCGCGGC
>JADMIO010809274.1_pt1 | contig 83859 bp, 72 predicted proteins | sample 8958161 | NCBI WGS metagenome assembly JADMIO01 (sample SAMN16585339, study PRJNA669376) | soil metagenome | isolation source: Crop rotation soil | place: USA: Cullars Rotation, Alabama | collected 2011 | reverse complement strand
CGCGACAACTTGTCCACGTGGAATTCTAAGCTTAGGATCCCAATGTGCTGGAAAGTCGCGCAACTGTCCGTCTGATACATGCTGCGCCTGTACAACACGCTCACCCGCCGCGAAGAGGACTTCGCTCCGTCGCAGGACAACACCGTCCGCATGTACGCGTGCGGGCCGACCGTCTACGCGCGCGCGCACATCGGGAACTTCCGCACCTTCATCTGCGTGGACATGCTGCGGCGGACGCTCCAGCACCTGTGCGGCTACACGGTGCGCGAGGCGATCAACTACACCGACGTGGACGACAAGACGATTGCCGGTGCGCAGCGCGCCGGCGTGCCGCTGCGCGACTACACCGAACAGTGGATCCGCGCCTTCCGCGAGGACAGCGATCAGCTCGGCATCGAGAAGCCGGAGGAGACGCCGCGCGCGACCGATGAGGGCAACCTGCGCGCGATGGGCGATCTCGTCGCCGCGCTCACGCGTAACGGCCACACCTACGTGCGAGACGGCTCGACCTATTTCAAGATCTCCACGTTGGCCGACTACGGCAAACTGGCGCGGCTCGACCACGAGGGGATGAAGTCGGGCGTCAGCGTGGACGTCGACGAATACACCAAGGACGACGTGCGCGATTTCGTCCTGTGGAAGGCGAGCAAGCCCGGCGAGCCGACGTGGGACGTGGGCGCCGGCCCGGGACGCCCGGGATGGCACCTCGAGTGCTCGGCGATGGCGCTGCGCCTGCTCGGCGAACCGCCCATCGACATCCACGCCGGCGGCATCGATCTCATCTTCCCGCATCACGAAAACGAGATCGCGCAGAGCGAGGGGGCGACGAACAAGCCGTTCGCGCGCTTCTGGCTGCACGTCGAGCACCTCTTCGTCGAGCACGAGAAGATGTCGAAGTCGCTCGGCAACATGTACACGCTGCCCGACGTCATCGCCCGCGGGCACCGCGCGTCCGCGGTGCGCTACCTGCTGCTCTCCACGCATTACCGCAAGCAGATGAACTTCACGTGGGCGGGCATGGAGCAGGCAGAGGAATCGCTGCGGCGCATCGTCGATTTCCTCGTCCGCCTCGAGACGGTGACGGCGGAGGAGCGCGTGGCCGGCATCGATGCGGTGGTCGGACGTGCGCGCGAGCAGTTCCGCACCGCGTTGCTCGGCGACTTGAACACCGCCGCGGCCCTGGCCGCCATCTTCGACCTCGTGCGCGACGTCAACGCGGCGATTGACGCGAAGCAGATCGGCCGCGCGGACGCCGATGCTGTCCGGCAGGCGATTGAGGAGTTCGATCGGGTGCTCGGCGTCGTCTCGCTGCGTCGTGCCGAGGATGCGCAGCCGCCGGTGCCGGTCGAGGAGATCGAGCGGCTGATCGAGGACCGGAAGGCGGCGCGCGCCAGGCGCGATTTCGCCGCTGCCGACGGCATACGGAATGCACTCGCCGAGCGCGGCATCCTGCTCGAGGACAACGCTGGAGGCACACGCTGGAAACGAAAGTGACCGCCGTCCCTGATATCCGGATGGAGCTGCCGGGGCCGAAGGCGCGCGACATCATCGCCCGCGATCGCGCCCGCGTCTCCACGTCCTACACGCGCGACTATCCGCTGGTCATCGCGAAGGGCAGCGGCGCGGCCGTCGAGGACGTGGACGGGAACGTGTTCCTCGACTGCACGGCGGGCATCGCCGTGGCCTCGACGGGCCACGCGCATCCCGAGGTCGTCAAGGCGATCACCGAGCAGGCGCAGAAGTTCCTCCACATGTCGGGCACCGACTTCTATTACGAGCTGCAGGCGCGGCTCGGCGAGATGGTCGCCGACATCGTGCCGATGGCTGGCCCGCATCGGTCGTTTTTCAGCAATTCGGGGACGGAGGCGAACGAAGCCGCGTTGAAGCTGGCGAAGTTCGCGACCGGCCGTTACAACGTGATCGCGTTCTTCGGCGCGTTTCACGGCCGCTCGATGGGGTCGCTCTCGCTCACCGCGAGCAAGGTGCGGCAGCGGCAGGGGTTCGGGCCGCTCGTGCCCGGCGTGTATCACGCGCCGTATCCGGACGTCTACCGCTCGGGGTTGTCGCCCGAGGCGACGGTGGATCGCTGCATCGACTTCATCGAAGGGCAGCTCTTCGTTCATCTCGTGTCGCCCGACGAAGTGGCGGCGATTGTCGTCGAGCCGATCCAGGGCGAAGGCGGCTACATCGTGCCGCCGCACGGTTTTCTCGAGCGTTTGCGCGCCATCGCGACGCAGTACGGGATGCAGTTGATCGTCGACGAGGTGCAGTCCGGCATGGGGCGCACCGGCCGGATGTTCGCCATCGAACACGCGCAGGTCGCGCCCGACATCATCACGATGGCGAAGGGGATTGCATCAGGGCTGCCGCTCGGCGTGACGACGGCGCCGTCGATCCTGATGGGGGCGTGGCCGCCCGGCTCGCACGCGAGCACGTTCGGCGGCAATCCCGTGGCGTGCGCCGCCGCCGTGGCGACCATCGAGCTGCTGCGCGGCGGCCTGATGAAGAACGCGGAGGTGGTCGGCGCCTATCTGATGGACGGCCTGCGCGCGCTGATGGACAAGCATCCGCTCATCGGCGACGTGCGCGGGCGCGGCCTGATGATTGGCGTCGAGCTGGTGCGCGACCGCGCGACGAAAGAGCGCGCGACGACCGAACGTGACGCGCTCGTGCAGGCCTGCTTCAAGCGGGGGCTGCTCGTGCTCGGCGCGGGGCGCAACGCCATCCGCTTCTCGCCGCCGCTCGTGCTGACGAAACAGCAGGCCGATACGGCGTTGGGGATCTTCGACGAATCGCTCGCCTCGCTGCGGCTGTGACAGGACCGGTTCTTGTAGAGGCGGCGGCATGGACGACCGCCAGGCGCTCGGATTTACCGGCGAAACGCTCGCGTGCGAAGAATTGCGGCGTCGCGGGTACGCGATTCTCGAACGCCGCTACCGCACGCGGTTCGGCGAAATCGACATCATCGCGCGCGACGGCGCCACCGTGGTGTTCGTCGAGGTGAAGGCGCGCCTCAGCGGCGATTACGGGGGCGCCGCGGCCGCCGTGACGGGCTGGAAGCAGCGCCGCGTCGCGCAGATGGCCGTCGATTACCTCGCACGCCGGCGGCTACATGAATGTCCGTGCCGCTTCGACGTGGTGGCCATCGACTACGATTCAGCGGGACCGCGCGTGACGGTGTACCCTAATGCCTTCGATTCTCCCGTCTAGTGTCTGAGCTGCGCAAAGATCCGGTAACGGGCCGCTGGGTGATCATCTCCACCGAGCGGCGCAAGCGCCCCAACGATTTCCGTCTCGAGTCGGTGCAGATCGCGCCAGACCCGACGTGTCCCTTCTGCGAGGGACACGAAGAGCTGACGCCGCCGGAGCTGCTCGCCGTGCGGCACAACGGCAGCCGTCCCAACCTGCCCGGCTGGATGCTGCGCGTGGTACCGAATCAATTTCCGGTGTTGCGCGTCGAAGGCACGCTCGATCGGCAGGGCGAGGGGCTGTTCGACAAGATGAACGGCATCGGCGCGCACGAGGTGATCATCGAGTCGCCGCGCCACGTGGACATGCTGGCGGACATGTCGGACGCCGCGATCGAGCAGGTGCTGTGGGCGGCGCACGACCGCATGCAGGACCTGCGGCAGGATCGGCGCTTCCGCTACATCATCGTCTTCAAGAACCACGGGTCAGGGGCGGGCGCCTCGCTCGATCACTCGCATTCGCAGCTGATTGCGCTGCCGATCGTTCCGCGCGAGGTGCGCGACGAAGTGGACGGCGCCAAGGCGCACTTCGACGCGAAGGAGCGCTGCGTCTTCTGCGACATCCTGCGCCAGGAGACGCGCGACGGGCATCGCCTCATCGCCGAGAACGGCGACATCGTCGCCGTCGCGCCGTACGCGCCGCGGTTTCCGTTCGAGACCTGGCTGCTGCCGCGCCGCCACGAGGCGCATTTCGAGAATTCGCCGCGGCACGAATACGCGTCGCTGGCGCGGCTGCTCGGCGACATCCTTCGTCGCATCAACCGCGCGCTCGGCTCGCCGCCGTACAACCTGCTGATTCATACCGCGCCGATCGCCGAGCCGGCGGCGGACTTCTATCACTGGCACGTCGAGATCATCCCGAAGCTGACGAAGGTCGCCGGCTTCGAGTGGGCGACCGGCTTCTACCTCAATCCCACCTCGCCCGAGGAAGCGGCGCAGGTCCTGCGCGACGCGCGCTAGAACCGGTAGCCCAGCGCGAGCGAAAACGTGCGATCCGTCTGCCGCCGGCCGGGCGCCGGGCGGTGGTCGTAATCCACGTCCTCTTCGATCGTCGTCACGAATCCCGCAACGAGGCTGAGCCGCACGCCGTTCTGCGTGCGGATGAACATCTTGTCGTCGCCGGTGATGCCGAAGTAGCCGTCGTGCAGGTGAAACAGCTGCACGCGATCCGGCACCAACTGCACCTGCAGGCCCGCCGATTCGTGCGCCGCGGCGTAGCTGTCGTCCGCAATGGTGATGAAGTTCTCGTGCACCCACGCCAGGCCGGCATTCGCCGTGAGCGTGGTGCGTTTTGTTTCGATGATCTGATAGCCGAGCCCGGCGCCGACGGCGGTGCGCAGATCGATGTCGCGGAAGCGATCGTTGGTGAAGTCGGCGCTGGCGTTGGCGAACAGCCGCTGCGACAGGAAGCGATCGTACTTCGCCGTCATCGCCCAGTTGCGCGCCGTCTCGACGCCGCGGTCGTTGGCGTGCGTGACCAACGCGGCGGCCGTGTAGCGATCGTCGCGCCCCTTGGCGACGAGGTCGCCGGTGAGACGCAGGTTGTTCACCTGCGTGTTGCCGGCGGTATCGACGATCCCCGCGCCGGCGCCGCCGGTGATCGTCCACGCCGGCTGCGGCCGCGCGAGGGCGACGATGTCGGCGAGGGCGACCGGGCCGCCGGGAACGAGCGTGACCCGGCCCGCGGCATCAGCGGCGGCGAACGTCGCCGTGGCGGGCGCCGCCGTGCCGACGGTGACGATGATCGGCTGGTCGACGGAGAGCGAGACGACGTCGGACCAGGGGATTTTGAGATCGCCGCCCGCGGTTTTGAAGACGAGGGTGCCGCCGGCGAGGGAGGTGGTGGTGCCGGTGATGCGGTCACCGTTTTTGAGGCGCACTTCGTCGGCGCGCGCCGGCGAGGCGGCGCAGAGGAGTGCCACGACGAGCAAGGGGAGCAGTCGAGTCATGGCCGGCGGGGGTGCAAAACCGCGACCCGTTGTGGTACGCTGAGCTTTCGCCGACGGGCGGGAATAACTCAGTGGTAGAGTGCGACCTTGCCAAGGTCGAAGTCGCGGGTTCGAATCCCGTTTCCCGCTCCAACCTCCGCTCCAGACCCACGCGGAGGCGGTCCGAGCATAGAATCCTGACAGCTCACACCTAATCGGCGCCGTCGCCAAGTGGTAAGGCAGAGGTCTGCAAAACCTCGATCCCCGGTTCAAATCCGGGCGGCGCCTCCAACTCTTTCCTAAGAAAAACAGCAATTCTCGGCTCCGCCGACGCCAAATTGATCCAGAATGGGCGTCTGTCGCAATCTGTCAAATTGTTAGGAAAACTGACAGGTTTTTGAGCGCTTTCTGGACCCATTCTGGATCTGTTCTGGATCTTGGGCTACCCTCTTCGGGCATGGGGTCCATCTATCGGCGGACGTTCAAGCACTGCGCGACGTGCAAGAAACAGCTTCGGCGCAAGCCCGAGATCGTCGCATGCGAAGCGGCCGGGCATCGCGTCACCGATCGCCAATCGCCGACGTGGTATATCGCCTACGAGACGCCAGACGGATGGCGCAATGAGTCGAGCCGCAGCCATCACAAGGTCGATGCGCAACGGCTCCTGCTCAGACGCGAAGGCGCGGCACAGCGAAAGGAACTGCCGGCGCGTGGGTTCACGTTCGACGACGCGGCGGACGCGGCCATCGCCGAATACAAGATGCACGGCCGGCGCTCGCTGAACGTCTTCCAGCGGCGCATCACGAAACATCTGAAGCCGGTGTTCACGGGCCGCGAACTTGGCGAGATCACGACGCCGGCAATCCGCGAGTTCATCACCGCACGACAAGCCGCCAAGGCGAGCAACGCCGAGATCAACCGCGAGCTGGATTGCCTGTCGAAGATGTTCCGCCTGGCGATTCAGGACGGACGGTTGTTCGTGCGTCCGCACATCCCGAAGTTGAAGGAATCGGCCCCGCGCAAAGGATTCGTCACGCCCGAAGAATACGCCGCCATCGCGCAGCACCTGCAACCGCACATCCGGCCGATCTGGACGTTCCTGTATCTCACCGGCTGGCGCGTCACGGAAGCGTTGGCGTTGAAGTGGGAGCACGTAGGCGAGCAGGAGATCCGTTTCACGGAGCCGACGAAGGCCGATGAACCGGCACGCACCATTCCCATCACGACGCCGTTGCGGGCGCTGCTCCTTGACCAGAAGCAGCAGATCGGCGACGTGCAGACGGACTACGTGTTCACCTTCTTTGCGAGAACGCCGAAGGGCCATTTGCGCAAGAAACGCGCGGGCACCGCGATCAGCTACGGCGGGTGGTTGAATGCGTTTAGGGACGCCCGCACCGCGGCGAAGGTGCGCCCGACGCTGCTCGGTCATGACTGCCGGCGCACCGCGATCGATCGCATGGAACGCTTGGGCATCGCGCAGTCGACGGCGATGTCGATGGCGGGTCACAAGACGCCGTCCGTTTACCGACGCTACGCGATTGTCAGCACGGCGACGCTGCACGATGCGGGAAAGCGACTGGACGCCGAGCCCCCGCCGCCCGTCGATCGTTAGGCCACGCGCGAGTGTTTCGACCGCTCGATCAGCTCGTCGAGGTCCTCGCGGTCGATCATTACACGACGAATTCCCGGCAACTCCACGACGGGTAAAGCGTGTTCCTTGATCAGCTTTCGCAACGAGTCCTTGCGGATACCGCTCTTGCGTTCGGCATCGCGGAGCGTCAGGAGACGAGCGTCCGGAAGCGGCGACGTGGGGCGCATCACGGAATCCTCGATTCGAGCATGTTGAGGCAGCCGAAGTCGAGGAGTGTGCGTCGTCGCGTTGGTTTCTTTTCGATCATCGGGAGATCTGCTTTCCAGGTTCGTCAATCAAATGCGTGCGCGTCCGACGCGCGCGTTCCGAGCCTCGGCCGCGAACGTGCCCGCCTGTTCCGGGTAGAGTCATCTTCGAATTTCGCCAACTCATCAGCTCGGGCCTCAGCCATGTCGTGCCACTCACCGCAGTTTACACATTTCAAATGTTGATATACAAGCTGCGTTTTTCAGTGATATCTTTCATGTATGCACACATACACATCTAATTTGTCGTATCTGCGATGATGAAATCCGCAACACGGCGACGGTATGGCGACATCGTTCGCGAAAAGATGCTGAGGGGCGGCAGGTCGGGCGAGCCCATCACGATTCGCATGGTGGAGAAAGCGACGGGCTACACCTACGAGCACATCCGAAAGGTCGTCAAGAATCTTCCAGTCGTCTCGCACGAACTGAATGAGGCGATTTGCCGCTACCTCGATCTCGACGAAGAAAAGATGTGGGGGATCGCCCAGTCGGAGAAACTCGAGCGCAAGGCGGCGACGCTGCCGTCGCATTATTCGCCACCGCTCGACCCACGACTCAAGGCCTTGTGGCCGCGTCTTCTGCCCGCCGACGTGGACAAGATTCGTCGCATCGCTGAACGCATGGCCGATGACAACGAGGCCGCAGGGCTAGTGCCGCGACGTAGCCGTGGATGACGCAGGCCGCCATTTCTCGGTTTGCATAGCCCCCGAACTTTCAATCTCGACGGCTGAACGTGTGCGTAAAGAGGCACTCAACGGAAGGACCATGGAGTAGCGAATCAGCAGAGGCGATCGCAGAACATGGTCTGCCTGGCGAGGGCGAAGGTATCGATGCGGGGCTTCTGTTAATCCCGGTTGATTTGCGCCGTCGGGATGCCATGGCTTAGTTGTCCCGGGATGTTCACGGCGTTGGCTTGGAAAGGTAGCCCTCTCGAGGTCGCGCAGCGGACAGCGGAGCCTTCGATGGATTATTTGTGGTCTTCATCGCGAGGCGGCAGATCTCAGCGTACGAGCTGCCGGAGGAAATATTGGTGCGCACTCGGACCTCCGCAGGAGTCCGACGTTGCAGATCCGGTAGGATCGCTGCAGACGCCAGCTACTCACACTAGTTGACGTTAGGGGACTGTGGCGCGGGCCAACGCGCCCAGTTCCCGCTCTCGACCTGAGTCTAGTACTTTCGCGACAAAAAGTACAGCTCGCCTCACCGATTGCACGGGCAGCAGGCGCGGTACTTAACGCGTAGTCGTCGTTCGCTGGGTACTAATGAATTCATGGGTGGCGGGTGCATGCTCTCAATGGTGTGGAAAGACCGCCACCTCCTCTGGTGCCGACTAAGGTGCCCGGTGGACTCGTCGCGCCAGTTCGTCGGCCCACCGCTGCACGACAACTATCCCCTTCCCTGCTTCCCAGACATTGTGCGAGATGCCCTTCTCGACGAGTAACTTGTACGATGCGGTGTGTCACCATCGTGCACATACCTCTCGCTAGCGACATAGGCTACGTGCCGGTCACCGTCGAGATTGACTCGCCGACGCGGCATTTAGGACAACCGACTGAGCGTCCTTTCCGCACGCCGCGCCAGCCGCCGTCAGTCGCCCGCCATCGCTGTGCTGGAAGTTGCGTCCGCCGTCGTCCACCACGCCACAAGCCGGCACCGCGGTTTCTCGGACGCTCGGGAACCGAGCACACACCCCGACGAGCAATCCCGGCGAACGTTTCAAGAAATCGGGGTGTCCAAAGATCGCGACGCTCCTTTAAAAATCAAACTTTGTGTGAGGCGGGGGCGGCTTTTCTGCTAAGCAATCCGGCGTACGTGTAGAATCCGCTCCTGTACATGAAGAACGTGGTCATCTCCCTCCATGGGATACGAACTCGGGGCAAATGGCAGAAGGAGCTCACGGCGACTCTGAACGAGTCCGGATTTGTTCACGAGCCACTTGATTACGGTTACTTCAATGCGATCCGTCTCCTGCTACCAACCCACAGGAGGCGCATGGTCGACTGGTTCCGAGATGAAAGTAATCGGGTGCAGCGCGCGTACGGAGTAACGCCCTCCGTCGTCGCACATAGTCTCGGAACCTATATTGTGACGGAAGCACTTCGGATCTATCCGAACATCAGGGTCGACAAGTTGATTCTCTGCGGTTCCATCGTAAGAGCGGATTATCCCTGGCGCGTAGTTCGAGGCGCTGGCCGCGTCAGGGCTGTTCTCAACGACTGCGGCCGCCGGGATATCTGGGCGGCGGCCGCCGGTTGGTTCATGGAGGACGCTGGCGCGTCCGGAGTCACCGGCTTCATCGACCCGCCAGATTCTGTAGTCCAGCGCTTCAACCCAGACTGGCGACATTCTGATTACTTTTATCAAGGGAACTACGAATCAACATGGATTCCCTTTTTGACGGGCGAATCAGTTAACACGTCATCCGGTATTCCCAAGCCGCCCAGTCGTTACACTCCGTATTTAGTGTTTGCGGCTATTGCAACGGTATTACTCCTGAGTGGGCTCCTTACTGTCTTGCCGCGCCTCGAGCAGTTGTTGTGGCGCCGCAGCCAAGGGGCGAATCTGATCGCTCCGATTGTAAAGGGTGGTACGCCGCAAGGCGACTGTCAGTCCGAGAGTCACGGAAGTGGAATTCAGTTGTTCGAGCACGGATGGTTGGTTGCTCGTTACGATCGAGATGTGTTCTACGCCATAATTACACGCGGAAATGGCCTCGAATGGCATCGAATTGCGTCAAGCTTTATACGCGACGACAGCCGCGACGTCTGCGCCGGCGTGGAAGGTCGTGAACTTCTCATGCTGGGGTTTGCATGGTGGTACTGCGGTGAGATGCCATCATCGATCCGCTACGGATTAGGGCGTCCTTTGGCAATGGAAGATCATGTGTGGCTACAGTATCAAGAATGGTCGAACGGCTTACTGATCCATGGGCTCGAACGGACGCAACAGGGATTCGAACAGCAGCTCTTTGAGTCTTTGGCCGCGGTGCGTCTGGAAAACGAAGCGACCAGTTCTGACGGTGTAGGGCAATGGACTCAACTGGAAGCGACAGCCACCCGATCCGGTGATCCCTATTGCACGGCGTTGTGGTATCCGGCAAGTGCTCGCGGCGTCGCAAATTTACTCCGCCACCCGGGATGTCAAACAACAATCAATGCGGATCATTATGTAGAGCCGAAGCCATTGTGTAGCATATTTGGATTCTGATGGCGCATCGGGCCGTAGATAACTGAGCGGCGCCACGAACACGCAGATCGATATCCGGAACCTACGAGCATCTGTCGACAAGGTCTCGCTCTGCCGTGTCACTCCAGAACGTGGTCCAATTCACTTAGAACCCGGAGTCCTTCTGACCTGCCCCCCACATCCGATCCGCGGATAGCGCGAGGTCCTCGGGTGTTGGTCCTTCATCGAGGCGAGCCGCGCGCGTACCGGTTAACGGCCCTCCAAACCCCACACATTCCATTTGCGGCGGACCCGCGGTCGACGGCGGGGGCTTCGTAGCCGAGCTGTGCCTTCGTCGCGGCTCAGGTCGCCTTCGGCATTGCACTCCGCGACGAGAAGTCCGAACAATGGTCGGTCCGATGGCGCCCTGTTCTTTGAAAAACTTAAGAACGCGTGGCGGCAGCCTCTTCACAACGCCATCTTAAGCCGTTGTGGTGGCGGCACGAATATCGAAACGCCGGGCATCGCCGGGCCGGCGAGCGAGCGACGATCACTGCGCTTCCAGCATCGGCCCGGCCATTGTGTTGAAATGACCAAGCGCGTCTCTGAAGTTGAGGGGAGCGCCTATGTCGACGAGATGGGCATCCGCGAAAGATTCGATGAGTGCTGGAGACAGCCCGACGTATCGAGTGTGGAAGCGATTCACTAGTTCATCAAAGGTGCCTTCGAACGGTGAGGCAAGCTTGTGACGAACGCCGATGCGCTCCACATGAAGCGGATCGCCGAAGTCTTTGAACTTGACGAGTTGTCTAAAGAATCGCTGTGCTTTGTCACTGAAGAAATTCGCCGTCGGGCTATCGAGACAGACCATGCCTGCGTTGCGGAAGCTCACGAAACAGTGCTGTGTCTTGTCATCCGCAAACACATCGAAACGATTGTTGAGGATGCTCCATTTCGATAATGACATGTGCCCAGCCAGCGCCTCTGCCCATTCGCCGCGATGGTCGAGCAGCTTCGCATTAGGCCGGTAACGAATTTCGAAAACCGTTTCAGTCGAGTCTGAACTCATTCATCGAATCCTGTGCTGAGCTTCCTTGCCCAAGAATTGTAGCCGGCGCCAGCTCGGGCGGGACGCTTAACATGTCTCGAGCCGAACCGGACCGAAAGCCGCTTGCGGTTCGAACGACGTGAAGGGACCGTACTGACCGTAAACTCCGGCTGCCGGAACGTCAAGAGCTTCTGAGGCGGGCAACGCCGCCGGTGCCGCCATCACCAGACGCACTCGCCCCATTGCCGTTGCCTTTCCGAAGGTTCTCCGAGAACGCGAGAGTATGCAAGGAACGCGACGAGTTCAACGAAGACGTTTGTCTACGCGACTTGCGGACGCGAACCCGTGCATGTTCCTGAATGTGCGGTTTCTGCTCTTTACGCCGCGGTAATCCTGGATGCGCTAAAGCGAGGCCACCCATGACGATCTCAGGCGACCCTCGTGCGCATCCGCACGCCCTTCGATGATGCCGACTGGATCTTTCGAGCTGAAGCGAGACCGCCGCCTCGGAACCGGAACTTACGGAGTCGGGGGAACGATCACGTTCCCTACGCTCGTCATCGCCCAATACCGGCCCTCGTGAGTCCTTCCGTTCGATAGTCGTTCACCCAATTCTCCGACCACAACGAGCTGACCGTCAGGAACGGTTGAATCCACAACTCGCTGCTCGCGAGACATGCCGTTCGAGAACCGGGAATTCAACCCTGTGACCGGCACACCATTGACCAGCATCGATCCAACATCGACGTAGATGCGGTCACCGGCAACCGCGACCACTCGCACGTCGCGAAGGCCGCCTGCCCTGGCTTGGAGTTGGGGTGTCAATAGGGCGATCTGCCCACGTTGGAAAGTCGGTGATTGCGTGACGACGACGGCGCTGAAGAGGATGCCGAAGGCGATAGCAACGATTCGCATCTGACCCTCCGAAGCGTCGAATATAGATCTTTCGCGCCAAGGCCGTCGCCTCGGATCTCGAAGGTATCGTCGGCAAGTGGCGACATGGGACGTATGGCACGCACCCATTGCGTACGTCGTGGCTGAAGATCAAGAACCCGGACTACTCACAGGACGAAGGTCGGCACGAGTTGTTCAAGAAGCGGCGGACGGCGGAAGGCGCGCGGCGATCGTCGCGACGGCCTGAATTGGCCTTGGGCTGACGGGTGACGAGCAAATCCAGGCGACGGGGCTACAATCCGCTGAAATGAACGGAACCGACGCTTCGGACCTTAACGCAAACCCTTCGGCCGAACGCATAGCAGTCGCTGACCGCTTGAAGCCCCAACAAGGGCTTGTCGCGGTCCTCGATGCTCTTGGTGTCTCGCTATTCTCGCTCGATGAAGCGCGAGAGTTTGTGCGCGTGCGCGATTCGATTCTCACGTTTACCGACGACATTATCGACTCCAAGGTGCCCGGTCTCGACGTGACGAGACTTCGAAGGTTCACGCTCAACGATACCGTCGTGTTCGTCTATGAAACGCCGCACGGCGTGAGCTTGCGTGAAGTCGAGCAGTTTGCCCATGTGCTGCGGCTATTCGAAACGAAAACGATCATCGAGACCATTCCCTTTCGGGGCGCCCTGGGAATCGGGGAGTTCTACGTCGGCGATCAACAGACGGTGCTCGGTCCTGCGGTCGTAGACGCGGCATCACGCTACGAAGATGCTGACTGGATTGGGATACACGCGACACCGCACGCGACGATGCTGATCCGCTCGCTCCTCGAACAACAAACCGGAGTGGACATGAAGCACGTCCTTGTTGAGTATCACGTTCCGTTGAGAGACGGCAGATCATCTACAGACAAATTGCTGTGCATAAACTGGCCGAAGGGGTTTTACCTGCGACAGATTCGGCCTGATGGACTAGGACGCACACGCGGCTTAGTGTTGGGGGCTCTCGCCAAGCGTCGAGTACCCAAGGGAACTGAGTCGAAATACTCTCATACGATCGAGTTCTTCGACCACATCGAATCGGAGCAGCACCTGGAGCAACGATTCGTGCACGGTGAGTCTGTGTGAGAAATGATCGTCCGGGGGTGCGCGGCTCCAAGTCGCTATTCCATTCCTCGACGAATTGCAGCCACGGCATCGTCAACACTCAGGCGAGCCGTGTCGATTACCAGTCGTTCGCGATCCCACGGTTGGTAGTGTCGGATCACTTCCTCCGACCGGGTTAGCGGCTCTCCCTTACGCCGCGCAGCGGCACGCGGCAGCCGTCGAAGATGCTCGGTCTTGTCGGAGCAAATCACTTCCACTTCTAGGATCGGCACGCCGGCTGCGTTCGCAACGTCGCGCCAATCGTCGCGGGATTGCCGGCCTGGGTTCACGCAGTCGGTAATGACAGTGTGACCCAAAGTCAGATTGTCGCCAGCAACGGCTTGCGCCACCCGATACGCTTCGTCGTAGCCGCCGCCGATCACGCGCTCGATCGAGTCGATCGACAGATGCACGGCGTTAATCCGTTGAGCAAGCGCACGCGCTATCGTCGTCTTGCCGGCACTCGGAAAGCCGCTCAGGCTGATCAGCACGAGTCATTCTGGATCTTGTTCTGGATCTGCGATCACGTTTTGAACGAAACGCCCGAATTCTCGGTCTGCAAAGTCCCTTGATGGTTCCCGTAGGCGGATTGAAACCTCAGCCAGCGGACGGCATTCTACGCGCTACGCTCGCGAATCCGTAGATCCTTACCAACTGCCGCATGCCTTGGTGGGTATCTCGCGCTGGCGCCAAGCCGTCAACATTGATTGATGACGGCGAACTCGTCGACGTCAACGGACGATGATTTGCGGCGGCTAGGCGGACCCAGTAGCGGTCGGTTCGCCGCGACGGCGAGCGCAACGGAGGAAGGATACTTGACCCGCAGGGCGGGAGCGCATAGGCTCAGCCGCCCACGCTATACCTCGGTCCGAACGCGCATCGCGCGCAACCCAGAGGCGACCTATGAACGCGGTCCTCACTCCGTTCGTCGCGCCATTACCCGCGGATCGGAAAGTCTCGATCCGAGTCATCGCGCTCGCCAGTCTCATCGGCACCACCGTCGAATGGTATGACTGGAACCTATACGGGATGGCAGCGGCCCTCGTCTTCAATCGGCTTTATTTTCCAACATTCGATCCACGAGTCGGCACTCTCGCCGCCTTCGCAACGCTGGCGACCGGGTTTATCGCCCGGCCGGTCGGAGGCATCGTCATCGGGCATTTTGGTGACCGTGTTGGCCGCAAAACGATGCTCGTTCTCACGTTGATGGTGATGGGCACGGCGACCGTCTGTGTCGGATTGTTGCCGACATACGCGCAATGGGGCCCATGGTCCGCGGTTGCGCTGGTCGCGTTACGGATCGCGCAGGGATTTGGCGTCGGCGGCGAATGGGGTGGGGCGGTCCTGATGGCGGTTGAACATGCTCCGCGAAGCCAACGCGGTTTCTATGCAAGCTGGCCCCAGATGGGCGTCCCGGCAGGACTGGTGCTGTCCACGGTCACCTTTGCGGCTGTCTCGAGACTACCGGAAGCACAGTTCCTCGCATGGGGATGGCGCGTGCCATTCCTGATGAGCATCGTTCTCGTTGGAATTGGGTTGGCAGTGCGAGTGCGTATCGCAGAGAGTCCGGTCTTTGAACGGATTCAGAAGGCTCGCCTGCAGGTGTCCTTACCCGTTGCCGAAGCGGTGCGGCGGTACCCGCGTGAGATTCTTCTGACGCTCGGCTTGCGGATGGCTGAGAACTGCGGCTTTTACATCATCACTGTCTTCGTGCTTGTGTATGCGACCAGCGTGGCGGGGTTTCAGCGCCAAGAGGCGCTCGATGGCGTCCTGGTGGCGGCGTTGGGAGCGCTCATTGCGATGCCCATTTGTGGTGCGATCTCGGATCGGGTTGGCCGACGGCCGGTCTATCTGTTCGGGGCCCTCGCAATGGCTATCCTCGCCTTTCCATTCTTCTGGCTGATCGACAGTCATTCCGTGGCCCTAATGTGGGTTGCGTTGACGGCAATGATGACACTGGCCGAGGCACCGATGTACGGGCCTCAGGCTGCCTTCCTCGCAGAAATGTTCGGAGCGGGCGTCCGATATAGTGGCGCATCTCTCGGAGCCCAACTCGCGTCCGTGGTTGCCGGTGGGTTGGCGCCATTCATCGCAACGGCCCTGCTTCCGTACGGACGGAGCGCAATCTCGACGTACCTCGTCGTGGTGGCGTTGATCACAACAGTCGCGGTGGTTGCATCCAAAGAGACACGATTCGCGGCGGATGCTGATTGATGCCCGCGCACCCGATGCGGAACGGGACGCGCCTCGGTCGGAATTAGCTGCCTTGCGTTCTGCCAATTCGGAACGGGCTTGAACTCCGGTAGCGGTCCGACGGCTTGAAGGTGTATAAGCTGGATCGAACTAACGTTACGCCATGAAGTTCGCGGCGAGTTGGGTATTCCTTCTTGCAATCGTCGCTTCGCCCGCATTCGCCGAACGTGCGCGGAATGCAGCGGACGCCACGGTATTCATCCGCGTCTCTGTCACCCTTCAGGCGGAAGTCGTCGACGGTCCTGGGCTTCGTCGGCGCGTCGATACCGAGTTGTACCGCATGAGCGGCAGCGGCTTCGTGATCTCGAATTACGGTCACGTCCTCACCAACGCTCATGTCGTCACGCCAGCACTCGAGGAAGTTGCGCTGACGCAATCAGGCGCAAAAATTACCGGCACGTTATCGGTGACGCGCATTGATGTCTGTTTTCCGCGGGAGTCTGCTGTGTGGGATGACCTCGTCGCGCAGCCGGGCCTCGATCAATCCAAGTGTCTTGACGCCGCGATTGTCGCTCGGGACGAAGTGCTGGACTTGGCGGTTCTGTCAGTGAGCGCGTCGAACCTCAGGTACTTGGGACTAGGTGACTCCGATGCCGTAGTTGCCGGACAGATGGAAGAGGCACTGGGCTTTCCCCTCGGCGCCAAGCTGGAGATCGGGAGGGACAATCCAAGCGGCGACGTTGTCCCAGGAATTACGCAAACCTCCGGCACCGTATCCGCTCTCCGGATGGGTTGCGGGACTGGCGCTACGCGGGGGACCTGTGTCAGCGCTGCGGACCGCGAGAGTCAGAGGCGTTTTCTGCAGATCAGCAACGCCATCAATCCCGGGAATAGTGGCGGGCCCGTCGTCGATCGTCACGGTTTCGCCATCGGAGTCGTTCAGAGCAAAATCGTCGACAAGGACAACCCGGTCGAAGGACTTGGTTTCGCCATTCCGATCAACGTCGCGAAGACGTTTCTTGAGGAACGAGGTCTTGATGCGGTGCTGCCCGTGCGCCGTGTGCGCCCCGGCCCAATCCAGGCACTTGAGTCGAAACGCCTCCGCATTGCCTTGCCTGAGGGGTTCGTTGATACCGCGCCGTTCGCGTCTCGTGTCGAAACCGAATCTCAGGAGACCGCTATCTCGTTTCGTGTTGACCGCGTGCTCTCGCCCTGGACGTCTCAACGAGTCGAAGAGGAGCTGATCGGGACCCCGATCTTCGAGCGCGGTTCGTGGGCATCGCACGAAACCCGAACGCCGAATGGCCGCGTTCCCGTGCGGACAGGAATGGCATTCGGCGAGTTCGCCGCCGGTGGCGACGACGTCTGGATGTTGTACGGAATTGCGGACCTCGGTGGCGAGAAACTCGTGGCACGCTACACCGGCGCTGCCGAGAGGCTTGCTTTTAGCGAAAGCATCCTTCTGAATTCACTCGCCAGCATTGAGGGACAGCGTTTCCCAGCGCCTGATATCGCATCGATCGACCGCCTCCGGTGGTCGTCGTCCACTGACGCGCAGGGGCAACCGGCCGTGCCGATTCCGCTCGGATGGACGATCATGGCCGATGGGCCGACGAAATGTTCCGCTCTCCCACCTGCATCGACAGCTGGTAGTGCTACCAGCGCCGACGACTACACCGTGTTTCTCCGCGCGGCCGTCTGGGCCGAACGGCAACTCGATCCGGTGGCGGCCGCGGCGTCCTGCGGTGACCTGCGAGGCGCTCAATCGGCGTCTTCGTACAGGACTCAGTTCGATTACTTGGGCGTCCGGTACGCGGTGGACGGCGTCCTTGTACGCCCGAGTGCCGAGCGCCTAGTGCAATTAGAAGTGGTTGCACCGGAGGCGCGCGGTGCCTTCGCGCGCGCGTTGCTTGCCGCGTGGATCAAACGCATCGTGCCATGATGCTGCCGGCCGGAGGCAACAAGAAGCCATCGACCATGAAATCGACAGCATCATTAAGCCTCTTTGGCGAGTCGTCGCCGCGTTACTTCTTTGCGCTCTGTTTCCGCCGTTCTGCCCAATACTTGCGCATCCGCTCGCCCACAGCCTTGCGCTGCGCGGCTGACATGCCACGGCGTTTACGAGCTCCTCTGGGGGCAGGAGCAGTGGCGTGATACCGCAGGGACTCGTCGGCGCGCTTACCGCGGCGTCCAGGCACCAGGGAACCCACTAAGGGTAGTCCCAAAGCGCCGATTGCAGAAGTCAGTCGCCGCTCGAGGTCCTCGCGTTCCCTATTAAGTTGCGCGAGCCTTGCCACCATCCCGTCTATTGATGCCTGTCGTCCGCGTCGTTTCGCCAAAAAGCCTCCGAATGGGGTGAGAGGTACGTATTGTAGGACATCTTAGGACACTGGGAAGGCGACTGCGATCTGAGAATGATGGCTGATGCTCAAGGTCATCGTAGCGTGGCGGTGACAGGAATCTCGCCTCGTTACGCGTACCGAGAAGTTCGTGCCAGCGCGCCGATCGATTCATTAAATACATGTTAAGTGGTAGTGCTCCTGGCCGCGCGTCGCACGACGGCGAGCGGAGCTGTACTTTTTGTCGCGAAAGTACTAGACTCGATTCGAGAGCGGGAACTGGGCGCGTTGGAGCGCGCCGCAGTTCCCTGAACGTCAACTAGGGTGAGTAGCTGACGTCTATGAGCGATCCTACCGGATCTAAGGACGTCGGCCTCCCGGAGGAGGTCCGAAGTGCCAACCAATGTTTCCTCCGGCAGCTCGTACGCGGAGATCTGCCGTCTCGCGATGAAAACCACGAACAATCCATCGAAGCGTCCCTTGTCGCTGCGCGACCTCGAGAAGGCGACGGGATATAGCTATGAGCAGTGCCGCAAAGTCATCGCCGGGCAGCCAGTGTTGTCGTCGAGACTCAACAAAGCGCTGTGTCGAGTGTTAGGTCTTGATGCACGCAAGATGTGGGCGTTGGCCATCCGCGAGAAAAAGCGGCGCACCTTGAAGCGCCTTGGCTCATCGCCGCTGGCCGATACTGATGTGCGTCTCGCATCCGTCTGGCGGGACCTGTCGACCACCGAACGCGACGCGATTTGTGCGATGGCGGCGGACCTCGTCCGAAAGAATGACGTGCGGGAGCCGAGCTGCTATGTCGTCACCGTCAGGCGAGATCTGCTCGTCGTTGCGGAATCTGACGGCGCTGCACGACAGAAGGTCCGTGAACTCGCAGTCGGGGGTCGTATTTCCTCTGTATCAAAACTTGCGGACGCAGTCGTCGCCGGACACTCGCAGCTCGCGACGGAAGGAGCGTCTCGTTGAGCCTGGCAGGCCAGTCACTTGCAGCTGCTCGGTGATCTGAGGGCTCGACGATCGGCGACATTAGGCGCGCTAAGGGCTCGATGCGGAAAGCCCGAGTGCTGACGAAGCGACTGAGCGCCAAAAGCCGCAATGATCCGGTGATCTCGATAAATCGCCGTCACCACTTGACCAGTTCGAAATCGCGCCGAGTTGCGCCGGGCCGACCGTTACGAGAGTGAAGCGACATTTTGCACAGTGTGCAATGAAAGCCGCGTCTACCTGCGCCCGCCTGCCATTGGCCATGGGCGGGCAGTCCCCGGTCTTGCTGATCAAGCGAGAGCCCGGTCGCGGAGCGCGTGTACGGCAGGGGCGCAGGTTCCAATTACGGCGTCGAGAAGAAGACGCCGTCCAAAGGCTCGTGAAGACGAACCATAATTTGAAGCCGCCGGACAGCTTCCCGCGCAGGCCCTGTGGCCAGCCCGCTGTGCCGATATCAAACAAACGGGGCGGCGCATCTTCGCCGGCCCCCGTCGCTAAACCAGCTCGTCGGTCGTTCCAGCAGCTTTGCCGCGTCTCGGAATGCCGACATCCTTGGCCGGTCGCGCGGCAGGACGGTCGGTGCGGGCAGGCTAGAGGCGCTGCAAGCCGAGATTTCGGACCACGACTATGAGACGAAGGTGGCAGGTTTGCTCGAGAGGGCGTGGAGGCGCGACGTCGACGCTGATAGCGCCGCGGCTGACACTTACCGCGAAGCCTTCAGGGCTCTGAATCAAGGCGATCACTACATCCTGATAATGATCGCGCGCGCGCTTGGAGGGCATCTACATCCATGGTGGGCGTTCTGGCGCTAGAAACCCGGATACGCCACCTTTAACCGGCCCCTTCGACAGCGTTGCTCACGGACTGCCGCGGCTGCTAGCCATCGCTTCTACGCGTGACTGGATCGAGTTGGTTGGCAGCGAGCCCTTCGATCGCGCCTACGTTACGGGCGAAGACGTGTGCGCTGCGCGATGCCTGATTGCACATGGTGCAATCGGTCTACGTGGCAGATGAATGCGATCTAGCGGGTCTGCGCGCACCCGGCCGTCGAGCGTGACCGGTTGTTGATTGCCGTCGCCAGAAACATGACAGGGCTGCGCGCCGGTGCACGCCATGCCTGCGCTCAGCGATGCCCCGACCCACCGGACGGATGCCTGAAGGACCGCCTGCGTCTCCTGCCGGCGCTTCGCGAAAAACGCAAACACGCGGAAATTTATATGGGTGCTATCGTGAAAATGGTTCACACATGCAGACGGCATGGTGTTTGGCGTTTTCTTTGGTATTTTCGCGTTTTTCGAGGCGAATATGGGAAAGAATATGGGAGACTCTAAGGTGTTTGTATGGGAGGGGTACGAAGGTACGCACTGAGGGCCCCGGCAGCGCCAAATTCGCGGCTGCCATCCGCTGCTGGGACGCTTGCGGTCGGTTCCTCTGCACCGCGTTCATCGGAGCCTAAAACCCACCTGCCGGACGCGCGCAGCGGTTCGTGAGCGCGAGCACCGTTCTCCAAATCGTTTGGTTGGGCCGGATCGGAAGGCTCGGTGCGAATAAATCGAAGAACAACCCATTGCATTCGTGGCGTCAGCACTCCCAACTGCACTACGTGGCCGCCGCCGACGCGCTACTCAACCACTGCCAGGTTGCAGGCGAGACTGTCTTGATACGGTAAGCGGGTACGTTCACGGAACAACTTGAATCGTCACCGGCGGCGCAGCGACGCCGTAGTAGGTCATTGTGATCGTCGCGGAGCCGATAGACAGCGCCTGTAGCTCCGAATATCCGCCGTCGAATCCTCCATCGGGAATCGCCGTCCCCATCCTGTGGTTCCAGCGCACCACCGCGGGGTTACTAGACACGATCGCCGTGCCATCGCTTTGTCCCAGCATGGGATTAGGTCTCACAGCGTCGTCGAAGTGAACTTCGGGATAGGCGGATAAGCGCTGGCCGAGAGCGATCGTCATGTTGCCTGGATAGCCGATTTCCGCAACGACGCTGGCGATTTTCCTCGTCATGATCTCGGTGCGCGGGGTGGTGTTGCCGTCTCGTGGCACCTTCACGGGCACGGCGTAGCTTGGATACGCGGCTTCGTACCCCGACGGGGGCGTGGCGAGAAGCCGCAATTCGGCCACAGCTGCGGTGAAGCTCCAGGTTCCGTCCGGCCCGGTGGTAACGTTCCTTGGCGATGCGGTGTCCAGCGGCTGCACGACGGCGCCGGGGATAGGTGTGTGCCGGCCGTCGCGCACCCAGCCGCTGAATGTATACACGGGTGGTGGAGGCGGAGCGGCGAGCAGTAGCGTGAAGTCCAGGGATTGATTGCCGGCGAGTACCACTTCGCGTGTCTGAGGGATCAATCCTTCAGCGGTTGCTTGCACCGTCATCGAGCCTTGCACAAGCGAGTCAATCCGATAGCTGCCGTTACTATCGGTCTTGGCACCGCGCCCAACGTTGACCCCTCGAACACTCTCGACTTCAACACCAGAAATAGCCTGCCCGGTCCTGGCGTCCGTCACTCTTCCACTCAGAGTAAAGGTTGCAGCCGGCGAAGGCGATTCCGGCGGCACCGGCGTCGGAGTGGGCTCAGCTGTTGGAACCGGGTTAGGGATTGGGTCGCTCTTCACTTCGACGACGGCGGCGCCGGTGATGGTGACCGCTTGGTCGACTGGTTGATGCCCGGTCGCGACAACGTGCAGGGACACCGGACCAAGCGGCAGCTGCAAGGCCGCTTGATCGGAAGTTGTAGACACGGAGTAGCCTGCACGGGGGCCGTCGTTGACGGTGACGTGCAGACCAGGCACCGATGCGTGCGTGTCGGTGCTCACCAATCGCACAATGACCAGGTAGTCAGTGGGTGTGGGCGAGATAGAGAGCGCGTTCGTGGATTGAGACCCGCACGCGGCCACGAACAAGAGATTGGCAGCGACTGCGCCGCCGATGAACATCGACCGCATCCAACGCACCTCGGGGATAAGGTGATCAACACGCCAAGAGCAATTGGTATGCCTCGTCGTGGAACAGCCGTTTTCTTCGAAATCGCTTCGGACGCCGGCCAAACGTATTGCCGGAGCCACACGGCCACTGTGTCACTCTGACCACGGTTGGCTGTCCCGCCGGAACCGATCGCCTCTAAGTCGTTCGCGCGCCACTGCGACGCGCGGTCCTCTCAAGGCTCTGCTCGCTGGAATTCCGCGCTGGCGTGGAGCGACACCAGGTTGTTCTCGTCCGCGGGCTAGCGGTAACGCGGCAGCGATCATCCAAGCACCAGCGGCGCCCGCCTTCCAGTACCCCCAAATCCTTGCGAGGTTGACCGTGGTGACGATTTCTCGTTGCCACCCTTGCCCCGCCATTGCCGGCGCGCATGCGTTGTCCTAAAAGCCTCTAAACCGCCTTGCCGACGGCTTGTAGTGAAATACACATAAAAACGTGTGAATCGATCGGCCGTGGCAAATCTGTGCTCGAGCAACAGAGACGTCCTTTGCTAGATGTTTCGGAGATCTTGGGTGCCAGATATTGTGGGTTCGGAATATGGGGCAGACAGAGCCGTGGGGCGGGGCGGGCAAGTACTAGAGTTTTTGTTCTGCGAGGTTGAAAATCTTCCGGTCTCCCATACTTTACGTCGTCAAAAAATCGCTGCGAGGTACTCTTACGTTTCTATTACAGCTAGTACTTAACAAATAGCTAAGTTGTTAAAATGGCAGCTCGACAACTCGCTAACGCCTACATTGGCATAGTTTCAGGGCTGCGTAAACAGAAACCTGCGGAAAATATCCCGCGCGGTTCACACATATGCACATTGTATTATGTGTCTATGAGCACCGGACTTGAAGCCTTTGAAGGCCCGCCTGAACCTGACTATGTTCCGCCGCAGCGTCGTCCGCTCACCCGGAGCTGTGTAGTCTGCTCGTCCGCGATCGAGCTCCCAGCTGTCGGCAGCGCGAACCAGGTCTATTGCGGTTCGCATTGCCGGCAGATGGGGAGCTGGGCGCGTCGGTACGGCTTGCCGCCGCGGCGAATCCCCAAGATCTACGACGAGCAAGGCGGTGCCTGCGCAATTTGCCAGCGCGCTGCTCCGCTGGCCAAGATGAAGGTCGATCAATGCGGTGAGACGAGCCGCGTTCGCGGCCTCTTGTGCGACGCGTGTAGTCGCGGTTTGGGGAACTTCAACGACGTCGGCAGGTTGCAGCGCGCAATTGAGTACCTTCAGGCGGATCGCGCCTAGACCTGAGACCATTGCACAGTGTGCAAAAGCCCGGCGACCCGACGGCCGCTGCAGGTAACCCGACAGCGCGGAGCTGGGCCAACGCGACGAACGCGCGTCGGTGGACTCGTCGCTACAACGACGCGGTGAGATGCTGCGACGCTGGTTCGAGCTAAGAGTCGTCGGTCCTGTTGAGCGCCGTAACCCTCACCAAGTCGCGGACCAATCGCGAGGCCTGTCGCTCAAGGTATAACGAACGCGAACGCGGATGACCAGGGGCTATATCCGCTGGGATTCCACGCCAGCACCTGCCAGTTGCCGGCACCGCCCGCTAGCGTAGACGCGACGTTCAACGTGCAGGTGCTGGTCCCAGTAGAGCAACTCGCCTGCGCCGGCGTGAGCCATCGATCCACGCGAAGACCAGCGGAGTCGTACACCCGAACGTAATACAGCGTCGCACCGGCAGAGGCCGTCCAAGTGAAAGACGGCGACGCACTTGTCGACCCTTTGGGAGCAATCAATCTAGGCGCCGGCGGGGCCGGAATGCTGACCGTCAGCGAAATCGGAGCGCTCCACTCACCGTGGCCGTTCGCCGTCCAAGCCTGGATCTGCCATTCGGCAATGCCGTTCTGCAACCCGACAGGCGGCGTCACCGCGCATTCAGGACCGGCGCTACAGACAGCGTCGGCCGGCGTGAACCACCAATATGCCGATGGCCATCCGTTGTTGCGCACGGACAGACGGTAGAAGAGCGCGCCGCTCACTGCGCTCCAGCGATACGTCGCGTTCGAAGCGGAGATCGAGGATGCGGGGCTCAGTGGTGTCGGGGTGACTGCCAATGGATCGGCGATCTCGACGCTGAAGTCACGCTGATCACTCCAAGGGCCATAGCCGGAACCATTCCACGTCAGCACCAGGAACGCGGCGGGGCCCGGCTTGACGCTTGCGCCGGGCGACACGCTGCACGTTCCCGTTCCGGTGGCGCACGAGGCGTCGGCCGGACGGTACCATCGATCGACAGCAGTGTTGTCCCTGTCGATGACGCGCAGCAGGTAGTAGCTCGTCCCGAGGACCGCATTCCATGCGTAGGTCGGCGCAGTCGACACGGCGGCCGTCGCGGGCGAGACGAGCGTCGCCTTGCCGGGGGCTGCATCGGCGGGTTCGAAGCCTCGAGAGGCGCTCCATACGCCGGCGCCCGTGGCTCGCCACGCCCGCACCATCCATGTGGCCGGTCCGATTGGGAGCCGGACGTTCGGCGTGACGCCACACGACGCAGCCGGGCACACGTCTGCCGGCGCATACCAAGACTCACGAACGACGCCGCTCGCGTCGGTGACCGACAGCTCGTACCATGTCGCGCCTTGCACCGCGTCCCATGCGTAGGTCGGCGTCCGCGTCGCGATCGGACCCACGGGTCCGGACTGAGCGGGCGTCGGGACCGACGGATCATCGACTCCCACGACCGCGCTGACGACTGGCGACCAATGGCCATAGCCGTATGGATTCCACGTCAGCACCTGCCAGCTGACCAGGCCCGGCATCAGGGCGCGGGGCGCGGTAACGGCACACGCACCGGCAGCGCTGACGCAATTCGCTTGCGCGGGCGTGTACCACACGTCAGTCGACGCACCGCCGTACCCGTCGGTGATGCGCACGAGGTAATAGCTCGCGAGCGGAGCGGCTGACCACGAGAATCCCGGCGTCGACGTGGCGACTGGTCCCGACGGGGTGAGTGGAACCGCATCACCGGGCAGCGGCGACACGATCGTCCAGGCGAACGACGTCTCGCCGGAGGCGCTGAGGTCGGACGCCGTGATTACGGGCGTGAATACGCCAATCGCCGTTGGGACGCCAGAGAGGAGTCCACTCGTCGCGTCGATGCTGACGCCGGGGGGCAGGTTCACGGCGCTCCACACCAACGGATCGCCGTCGGCATCCGCAGCCGACATCACGCGCGTGAGCGACACTCCCTGAAATCCACTTTGCGGGCCCGGGTTCGTGACGACGGGTGCCCGGTTTGGTTGGCTACGCGTCGTGTCGAGCTTGATGACGAATGCATCGTGCGACGCGTTATAGGTCCGGTCATAGCCGGCCGCCAACGTCGGTTGGTCGGCGTTCGGGAAGGTGGGTGACTCGGTTTCGCCGGTGACGTAGGCTGCCGCGCCAGTGGCATCGACGGCGATGCCGTACCCGTAGGCGTTATTGGCGCAGCACCCTCCCAAAAAGCTCCAGTACGAGAGTGTCTCGCCGAGTGGATCGAGCTTGACCACGAATGCATCGCCGTTCGTCGTGTCGCCGTTCGTGGTGTCACCGTTCCCGTTATAGGTCTGATCGTACCCGGCGGCGACCTTCGGCTGATCGGCGCTCGGAAAGTCAGGCGAGCGGGTAAACCCGGTGACGTAGGCGGCCCCGGCAGCGTCGACGGCGATGCCGTCGGCTTGGTCGTCCCCGGTTCCACCGAGGAACGTCCAGTACCCGATGCTCGTCCCAAGCGGATCGAGCTTGACGACGAAGGCCTCGAAACGCCCGTTGTAGGTCTGGTCGTAGCCTGGGGCGGTTGTGGGGTGGTCGACGCTCGGCACACAGCCGGGGCCGGCGTACGTTTCGCCGGTTACGTAGGCGGCACCGGCGGCATCAACCGCGATGCCACGCCCATAAGTGTCGCCGCAGCCCGCGAATAGCACGGTCCAATATGCCAGCGTCTCCCCAAGCGGATCGAGCTTGAGAACGAACGGGTGGCGTCCACCCGCCGTGTGCGTGTGATCGTAGCCTGGAGCCACCTGATCGGCGTTTGGGAAATCGGGCGACCCCGTGTAGCCCGTGACATACGCTGCGCCCGCGGCATCGACGGCGACGCCTTGCGCAATCTCGAGGTTCGTCCCGCCCAAGAAAGTCCAGTACGCGAGAGTGTCGCCCGTGGGATCGAGCTTGACGACGAACCCGTCGCTCTGACCGTTGTAGGTGTGATCGTAGCCGGCAGCAACCGTGGTCCGATCGGCGCTCGGGAAGTCAGGCGAGTCTGTGAGCCCGCTGACGTAGGCCGCGCCTGTGGCATCTACGGCCAGCGTGCCCAAGGCGGCGTCGTTGCCGGTCCCCCCTAAGAATGTCCAGTAGAGGAGCCTCTCGCCACGCGGATCGAGCTTGACGACGAAGCCATCGCCTTGCCCGTTGTAGGTCTGGTCATAGCCTGGGGCGACCCGAGTCTGGTCCGCGCTCGGGAAATCAGGCGAGGAGGTTTGGCCTATCACGTAGGCCGCGCCGGTGGCGTCGACAGCGATGCCAGAGGCGTCCTCGGAGCCGGCGCCACCTAAGAAGGTCCAGTAGACGAGCGTCTCTCCGCGCGGATCGAGTTTGACGACGAACACATCGGAATGCCCGTTGTGGGTGTGGTCGTAGCCGGGAGCAACCTTCGGCTGATCGGCGCTCGGGAAATCGGGCGACGCGGTGGACCCGGTCACGTATACGGCGCCGGCGGCATCCACGGCGACGCCATAGCCCGTATCGCCGAATCCGCCGCCCAGGAACGTCCAATATGCGAGACCGGGGTCGATCACCAGCGGGCGGTCGCGATCGTAGGTTCCAACCTTGAACGTGAACCGATCGCCGCGCTCGAGCACGTAGCGCGTCGGCACCTGCTGACTGCCCTGGAAGCTGGTGGGCGCCGCATCCGTCAGCGGCGCACGATCGGTCATCAGTCGCAGGGTCCCATCGCGCGCGAGCGTCAGCGATTTGGCTCCCTCCCACGCAAGGTGAATCTGTCCAACGTCGGCACCGCGACTGACGAGGAACTCGTACTTCAAGATGCCGCGCTGCACGCGGAAGCGGACGTCGATGCCGGGCCAGACTGCCTCGTAGGTTAAGACCGCGAACCGCTCGAGTCCTATCTGCGACTCCGGGCCACGTAGCACGTTGACAGTTCCGGTCAGCGGTTCCGACGTCGTGATGTGCGGATGCGGATTCGCTCGGCCCACGAAGCGAAGCGTCAAGACTTCGCTCGCCGTGTCGGTGCCGAGCGCGACAGTCATGCCGCCGTCAGTTGCGTAGAAGCCCGCGCGCGGGGCCGCGCCCAGGAAACGAATCGAGTGATCAGCCTGCCCTGCGTTGGCCACGAATCCAACGGGCGCAGAGCCGAGCCTTTCTATGATGTGATTTCGCTCGGAAGGGGTGATCGATCCACGGTTCCTGGGAGCGTCCGACTCTCCGTGCTGGCTGACGGTAACGCTGCTGCGACGGAGTGCGGGGCCGGGCGACCGGCTCGTGGCGTGTACAGCTTCTTCACCAACGCCCGATACGACACAGATGCACGCGGCACTGATCGCGACGACGGTCGCAGCTATTAGTCGCAAGGGAATGTGCGGGCTCGCGCCATGTTCGCGGAGGGCGCCTTCCCAGTGGTGCAAGATGGGTGCTGGTCGGGGGACGTCTTTTCGTGTGGATTTACGGAACCCTCGCCACAGAATACATGTGAACGGCGACTTTCGTCCGCGGTCTCGGTGACTACCGCAATCGCCGACAGACACCGCCTAGCAGCCCGTGGTGAAAGCCGTTTCTCTCGCACCGACGTGCGCGATGGCAGATCTCGCCATCGAAGAGACGTTGAGTCGTGAAAAGAGTCGTACCCGCGACCGATGAAGCGTTATCGACGCACAGAGCGACCGAATTAGCGTCGGAAGCCGAGCGAGAACCACGCGGAGCCGCACTTGGAGTGCGCGCGGCGCGCCAACGCCGAATCAAGTGATGCATGAGAAGGCGAGATTGAAGCCGCTCGCATGGATCAGCAACCGCTTACGGATGTTCGTGTGTCCCCGGAGATGCACGCGAACACATGCCACCGGTTTCGTAGAGAAGCGCGAACGGACGTTCCCAACGCTCGCCGCGGAGCCGCAGCAGACGCAGGCCGCGTGCGCCGCGAATGCGCCGACGATTGCGGTACACCGCGTCGCGGGCGTCCGGATGCTTCTTCCAGTTGCGTCGCCCCGATCGGGCTCGGAGATGTAACTGCGGACACCGACCGTAGAGTCGTTCGACGTGCCAGTCGAAGTCAGGCTGGTCGAGGATCTGGAATGCCGGGCGCGTCGGGGCGGTGCCGGATCGTCGAAGCATAATCAGCCGAATGCGCGGTGCCACCCTCTTCATCGTCGCCGCTGCCTTTCCGATGGTGCTCGCCGGGGCGGGGCAAACTGGCGAGCTGGACCGTGTGATTGGAACGAACGTTTACGGCGCGACAATCACGGGAGCCATTGCGACAGGAGACTTCGCGGTTCGATTGGCCGAAGCGACAGGCGTCCCGATTGTGTGCGAGGCATCAAGGGACGCGACGCAGCACGTTCCGGCGGTAGTCACGCTCACAAGTCTGACGGGACGTGAGGCGCTGAACCTGCTCACACCTGATTACATCTGGCGCCAGGACAACGGCGTCATCGTCGTTCGGTCCATGCGGGAGTGGAGCGATCCTCGCGACCCGTTGAACCAGCAGTCGCCGCCGATTGACTGGAAGAACGTGAACGCGCAGCACGTCTTGGAGTTCATCGGCCACGTGCTCTATCGGGAACCGACGACGCAGCCCACGTTTCAGCCATCGGGCGTGGACCGACGATTCGACCTGAAGGTCAGCGGGACCGTAATCGATGTCCTCGTCGCTTCCGCGCGGGCTGATGGCGATGTCGTATGGACGATCCCGTGGCCGCCACCTGATGGCAACGTTGACCATTTCGCGGTCAGTGTAAGGGGCGTCAGTTCGGCGCGCGGCATGAGTTTCGTGCGTCCGATTGTGCCGCCAATCCCCTAAGTGCAGTGCCGATGGTCGAAACGAATGAACGACGCCGCGAGACGACCTCGGGCGCGTCGGGGCTGCGGGCGGGTTGGGGCGGCAGAAGTGCCCGGCTAAGGCGCGCCGAAAGCCAGATGCACCAGAACTCGCGCGGCAAACGCTGACAATGCCGCCAACGAGGCGACGAACACCCACGCAGACGTTGGGACGCGTTCATGTGCGCGTCGATAGCATCGGGATATCAGCCATATACTCGTGCCCGTCGCGAGCAGAGTTGGTCCGATCTCGACAAACGTCAAGCCGCCTACCGCATACAAACCACGCACAAGCGGGTGTAACAGCGAGTCCGCGACGGGAACACCGCCAACCATCCCAACCAGTGGCGCAACGCTGCTGCCTAGAAACAGTGCCAGAACTGGAATCGACACGACGGCGCGTTGCAAGAACGTCACTGGCTCTATGCTACGCGGCGTCACCCACATCGGATCACCGTCTTGACGGGTGCGCCGTTGATCTGACCGCTGATTCTCGAACAGCTACGCGGGCGGCATCAACGCGATGTTTTCCTCAGCGATCTGACCGCGGGGTTCGCCACCATTTCCAAACACCCGTAGCCGCTCGCTGTGGACGCGTGACGCGGGCACCCCGAGAACCCTCGCCGCTTCCCTGACCGACAGCCCTGCGACCCGCTGAAGGTCGCTGGCGGGGATGCGCTGGCGCTCCCGACCGAGCTTCTGACCCTGACGACGGACGCGCGCTAGACCGGCGTGGATGCGCTCCCGAATGCGCTCCCGCTCAAACTCCGCGAAGCTGCCCATGATGCCGAGCAGCAGCCGACCCGTGGGGCTGGCCGGGTCGATGTTCTCGCCCATGCTGACGAAGGACGCGCCCGCCGCGTTCAGTTCCTCGATGGCTGTGATCAGGTGCCGCAGGTTGCGGCCGAAGCGGTCCAGCCGCCACACAACGACCGTATCCACCTTCCGGCGTCGAGCATCGGCCATGAGTGCGTTGAGCGCGGGGCGACGATCTTTCGCGCCGCTGACGCCCGTGTCGACGTATTCGCTCGCGTCCCATCCACGGGCCATGCATTAGCGCCGCAGGTCGATCAGTTGGTTCTCGCAGGTTTGGTCGACCGTGCTCACCCGCGCGTAGATCACCGCCCTCATGCTCGTCTCCCTCGCGTTGTAGACGTGTGCCGCCGAGTGACCTTCGGAGTCACGCCCTTCTGATCGAGCCACAACCGGATACCGCGTCGGATCTGCTCCGACACGGGTATGCCGTCGCGGTCCTTGATCGCGTTCATCGCATCGACCAGGTGAGGGTCAACGCGGACGTTCATCGGTTGTTTGCTGTCGTCTGGCATGTAACGAGTGTATCTACACGCGAATACGAGATGCAAGCGGGAGAGCAATGGTGGCGGCGATTCTGCATCGGTTCTTGGGTGCGCTAGTTCTGGCCCCGAGTTTCGGTTTCGGGGGCCGGGCGTGGAATGCACGCGCCTGATTGCACGCGCGTAGCGTCAGAATGCTACTCAAGCCCCTCGATTCGCGGCTCACGCGCTCTTGGCGGGCCAGGAACAACGCGATGACAGTTCACATTGCGGGCAGCTTGCCCACGGTCGTCCGACCCACGGTGACATCCTTGCCGTTCCGCGTTTGAACGCGGGCTGGCCGCAACGTGGGCATCGGACCCTTAGCGATGCGGTCCCAACCACAAGAAGAAGCATCACGAGTCCAATCGCGAATCTCGCATCGAGTCTTATCGTCACCATGAGGAGCGGACAGCCGACGACGAGCCAAGCGACTCCGAGTAGTCGCAACCGCGTCCTTACGCTCAGGCCGAACATCCGTTTGCCTTCGCGAAGTCTACTGTGCGCCCGCGTTCGCCCGTTCTGGCCCGCGTTTCCCTTCCGGGCCGGGGGGTGTGGAATGCACGCGGCTGGACGCGGAAGCATTGCCGAGGCGGTTCAACATGGTTCGGAACGCGGTGGTCTGGTGACGGTCGAGGGGGAGGGGCACCGTAGCGGTGATCCGCCAACGCGCCGATTGTTGCGCCAACGGCAGCGAGACTGAAGATCAACGGCATGTCATTGCACCCCCCACAATCGCCCCCCGCCTGCGTCAGCCACCAACCAAGCCCGGCTCCGATGGCCGCGCCTATGATGGCTCCCTTCGTGTTGCAGCAGTGAATCCTCCGAGGCTGGAGCCCTCCGGTCTGGCGGAACTGCGGCTGCGCTGATTCAATCGAGGCGGACGGTAAAACCAAGCGCCCTTCGTCGTTCGACGGGATGGCGCGGTCTTGGGCAAATAGGTGCGAAGTCGCGGCAACGACCAAGAGGGTCGTTACCGTGGCAGTTAGTGCATGAGACATCGACATGGCAATTCTCCTTGCCGGGTAATGTGCGAACGGCGAGGAAAGCGGCTCACAGGGCCGGTCACAATGCACGGCACGGGCGGGAACATTCTGGCCCCCGTTTCCGTTTGGGGCGGGGTTGGAATGCACGCGGCTGCTGAGAAGCGCACACCGGCAATCTACGCTGCTTGCGGACGCGCCAATCCAGTGGAACGATCAGATTGGTGACGAGAGCGATCCTGCTGGCGTGCGCCGCAGCTTGCTTCACGACTGCGTGTTCCGTCTACGTTCCACCTCGGGTGACGACGGACGGCCTGCTGGCTATCCGTCCCGGCATGACGTACGGCGAAGTCGAAACGATCATCGGGCCGCCCGTCTGTATCGCGTCTGTGAGTGACGACGCATTCAGTCCTGCGGATCGCAAACGCGTGGATGATCTGGTTCGCGGGTGCCACCGCATGTCGTATTGGACGACGCCGCGGTCCCTGGTGCCAGCGCACTTTGTTGACGCCGACTCGTTAGACCTTTCCTATGCAGAACCGCGAGAGAGTTTGATGGACCCGAACATTTACGTCTCGTTTCGACGTGGGCGCGTCGTTAGCGTTTACGTCAAGGACGGCGACGAAGGCATCTGCTGCATGGACGGGCAACCGAACAGTCCGTTCTACTGGATTGGATCTCGCAGACTGCTGCGCGACCTGATCGGAAGGTAGCACGGCATCGCGCGGTTGTGCCCGCGTTCCCTTTCGGGGGCCGGGGCGTGGAATGCACGCGACTGCTGAGAAACGCACCGTCAAACGTGCCGCATCTTCGTTCAGCCGATACGTGTGGGTAGCGAGCATGCAAGTGGTTTCATCACGCCCGTGGGGCTTCGTTGCGTGGGTATTGGTCGTGCTGATCGGGGGTTCGTCCGTCGTAGCAAGTCAGACGCGGCGGTCACCAACCCGCGTCGCTGCGCCGGACTGCACCGGCCGCGACAGGTATCAGGCCGTGACGGCATTCGTCCACCTGAAAAACGCCGGTCTCACCGATAACGCGAAGATCGACTTCACGAAGACGAAGGTGACGCGATTGGCATCGGAGAAGGTCAGCGCCCGACTATTCCGGCAGGTTCACCGCGTTGTGTTTACGGAGCACTCAGGCAAGCAGATCGAAGTGATCACCGTTAACGACGTCTCGTTCGAGGAGTGCTCGGAAACCAGCTTCGACGTGTTCGTTGTCTCGCAGCACTTCAGTCCTGTTGCGCCGTAGCTCGATCAGCCCGCGTTTCCCTTTCGGGGGGCCGGGGTCGAGCACGCGGCTGCTGAGACGTGCCCGGTCACGAACTTCCGATGTAGCCTTTGTCGTGAGGAGAGCGAAATGGTTCCTATCGAACAGGTCTCACACGGAACGCTGATCTTCTTAGCCTGTGGATGTGCCGCGAGGCGGGGGATTACACATCCAACCGGAGCGGCTGCGTTGATCGAGATCGTTCAGCCGTGTGCCGAGCATCGTCAGGACCACGCAAGGTTTCGAGCCGTTGCACGCGGTGAAGAGGTGCATCTGTGGGTTCGGCACCCCGCGCAATTAGAACCCTTGAGAGCGCGGTAGGCAGCGCGATGATCGTCATGCCGACCGGTATGTGACGGACGACGCTGCGGGATCTGAATTAATTGACCGTGCGTCAACGCTGGCCCACGTTTTCCGGTTGGGGCCGGTGACCTGCCCCCAAAATCCGCTACACGGATAGTGAGAGGTCCTCGGGTTTAAGACCCTCATCAGGGCGAGCCGGCGAGCCCCCCACCTTGATCGCGGCAAACTGGCTCGGCGTACGACCAGCCAGCGAGCTGTGCGGCCGCACGGTGTTGTAATCGACGCGCCAAGTTCGATGGCAGCCTTCGCGTCGGCCAAGCTCAGAAACCAATGCTCGTTGAGACTTTCATCACGAAACTTGCCATTGAAGCTTTCGACGTACGCGTTCTCGATCGGTCGGTTTGCCCGGTCGAATGAAGCGCAGTGTGACCGCGCGCGCATATGCCCACGCGTCGAGCGTGCGGCCCGCAAACTCAGGTCCGTCGTCGACGACGATCGTCTGCGGCAGGCCGACGGCGGCCGCCAGGCGATCGAGGACGCGCGTGACGCGGAGGCCCGGGAGCGATCGGTCGACCCCGATGGCGACGCACTCGCGCGTGAAGTCGTCCACGATGTTCAGCGTGCGGAAATTCCGACCGTCGACCAGCGTGTCGGTCGTAAAGTCCATCGACCAGCGCTCGAGCCGCTGACTGGCGGTCGGCAGCGGGAGGCGTTCCGCGCGCGTCAGTTGCTTCCGCCGCCGGCGCCGGACCTGCAGACCTGCCGCCTTGTAGATGCGATGGACCACTTTGTGATTCACCGACACGCCTTCGCGCTCGAGCAGGATGTGCAGCCGCCGATATCCAAAGCGCGCTCGCACTGCGGCATGCACCTGCAGCCGCTCGAGAACCGCGACGTTGGTCGCGCTGGTCCGTCGCTGATACCGCCACGTCGCCGTGCTGAGGCCGATCACGCGACAGGACCGCCGCAGACTCGTGCCGCGCGTCTGCAGCCACCCCACCGCCTCGCGCCGAGCGATGGGGCCTACCACTTTTTTGCGACGACCGCCTTGAGCGCCTGGATGTCGAGCGTCTGCTCGGCGACGATCTGTTTCAGCCGGCGATTCTCGTCCTCGACCTGTTTCAGCCGCTGCATCTCACTGAGCTCCATGCCGCCGTACTTCGCCTTCCAGCGGTAGTACGTCTGCTCGGTGATCCCGTGCGTGCGGCACAGATCCGCGACCTTCCGACCGGCCTCGCCTTCCTTGACGATCGCCAGGATCTGCTCGTCGGTGTACTTGCTCCGTTTCATCGGTCCTCCTCGGAACGGAGGGCCTCATTCTATGCGTGGTGGATTACTGGGGGCACGTCAACGCGACGCACGGATGGCCCGGAGCGGCGGCCGGTGCGCTCGGCCTGCCGCTGACCGTGAAGGCGGCGGCGAAGATGCTCACGCGAGCTGTCGCGAACGGTGCGGCGCCAGATGCCGCGCCGCGTATCGTGGCGAACACAACCAAGGCGGCGACGGCGCGGGCGGCGTCAACAGCATGCCCGCGGTGATAGCGCCTGCATCACCGGCAGCGTTGCCGGCCGTGCTCGCCAAGTCGCGCATCCGCGTGCCAGCGAATAGCGTGCCGAGCGATGCGGCGCTCAATGTGCCGGTGCGCGAAGCCGATCGCGGTAAAGGCGCGATGACGGGCGAGTTGTCCGACGCAGCCGAACGCGCGATCGCCGAACGGCTACACTGCGACCTGGCGGCGCTCGAAGCGGCGTATCGGCCGCAGATCGAGCCGTGAGTATGCGAAGACGGCGTGGCGCACATCGTGGTTCGCCACGTCGCGATCACATCGCGGAGCAAGTTTGGAAACATGCTCACGATCGGTGCGCGGCTATTCGGACTGCGGAACTTCCCAGCTATCTACGTGATGCTGGACGAACCACACCCGGCCGGACCCCTCATAGAACCATCCAGAGTCATCATCTCCGGCTCCAACACCTACGACATGAAGCGGCGGCCCGAGAAGAGCCTGGACTTCAGCTTCCGTACTGCCTTTGTGCAACGACGCCCACGGATCGGCTGCTCGATGCGCCGTTTCACTCTTTGTTCGGGGCGATAACGACGCCGTTTGAATCGGGCGTCTGGGCGGAGTAGACGGGAACCCCGCCCACAGGATCTGCCACGATGCCGCGTCTCGGTAATCATCCGCACTCAGGTATTCCGTATCCGACCAGGTAAATCCGCTATACGTCCCATCCGAGCCCATCATTCCAACCATGTCGTGTAGCTCGATCCTCTTCTCTCTAATTTTGAAACCTGAAGCGTTCTGGAACTGAATGATGAAGGTCGGGTTACTGTCCGTATCCTCTCTCGCCTTCGTTATGGCTTCACCGATCCCAACCACCGTGAATCGATAAAAGATATGACCATCGCGCCACATCGTAGCGACATCGAACTTCGCTCCCCCTAACGCTTCCGCCGTCATTGTCGGCCACGTTTTTGTCTGTGCAAGGGGCAACTCCGCAGCCTTCCTATTGCGATCACGAGCGTCCATCACCCACCATGCAGCACCGCCAATGATGGCCGCGACGACGAAGATCGCCGATGACACCTTCAGGACCCCGATGAAGAACGCCTTCACGCGCATAACACCTCCGCCGCGTGACTCCGATTGCGGCTCCCCGCTGCGGCCGCTAAAAGCACTTCGAAGCCAAGGAGCACATCGCAACACGAAGGCTGCGATTGCCCTAACCAACGGCAATAGCAGCATCCTGCCGACCCACAACGACCAGACGTAAACAATTCCGCCAACGAGCGGTGCAACCCAAATATCGGACCTACTCCGCGCTGTTACCGCCGTGGCGGCGGCGGCCCCGATCGCAACGAGCGCCGCGAGCCGATTCACATACGTGGCGGCCACGTCCTCGGCAGCAGGAGGCTGCGATGGAGTGGGTGCATCGCGCTCAGGCGGAGATTCGGTCGAATCGTTCGCCTGCGGATCGGGTGGCGTCGGTGGGGGTGCTGATTCGGTGCTGTGTCGAGTGCGCCAGTCCCCGTTGGACAGAAGCGCATACGCCGCGTTTATCAACACCATGCGCTCAGGGTTGCCTCCCCGATCGGGGTGATTCGCAGCAGCTGCGCTTCTGTAGGCCCTCCTGAGTTCGTCAGGCGAACAATTGGGGCTTACGCCGAGGATGAAACGCGCCTCAACCTCGGTCACCTTTGACCGCCGGAGTAAATCGAGACCATACGTGACCGCCCTCCACGACTCGATCGGACCAGCAGGGGAAAGTATCGTGATGAGGGCGGCAGAATCAACGAAGACGTTTGTCTGCGTGGGCGGAGACAACGCGTTATCCTTGAGGGCGATGGCTCATGATGATTGGCCCGGAATGGTCATCAGCAGTTGGAGCAACCTTGTGCTTCACGCAACGACTGCGATGTCCGGCGGCACGTTCATTTTTCGCGGCCAGTCTGATAGCTCGTGGCGGCTGACACCGACGTTGCTGCGTCACCGCCTGAGTGGTTCTGCAAAGCACCTCGTTGATCTTGAAATGCAAGCCCTCGAAGAGTTCCGATCTCAAGCGCATCTTTATATCGGGCCGGAACACCTGCCGGCGCCAAGTGACCGACCCCTCTCCTGGTGGTCCGTGATGCAACACTATGCGGCTCCCACACGCTTGCTCGATTGGACAGCATCACCATTCGTCGCCGCGTATTTCGCCGTTCAAGAGAATCCCGATCGCGCTGGCGTCGTATTCGTTGCCGACGTCGAGGCAATACGTAAGGCAACCGAGGACGTCTACGGCGAAGGGGTATCGTCCTGGGAGTCCGCACTGTTGCAAGAGGATGCGCCAGATGCACTGTTCGTGTGGAAGCCCGCTCGGCGAACCGCACGGTCAGTTGCTCAACAAGGGATATTTACTGGCTCAGTAAATGTCGGCGGCAACCACGATTCACTTGGCGATGCCTGCAGAAAGCACCGGACATGCGCGCGAGATCTTGAGCCGGCCCGGCGATGGATCTTCGAACCGGAAGTCAAAGACGAGATCCTGAGGTATCTGCGGACGACGAACATCGCGGCGCATTCGTTGTTTCCCGGCCTCGACGGCTTAGGCCGATCGATCGGTGAGATTGCGCGGATTGGGCGTTCGAAGGTCGCGCAGACGGTTCAGGCGGCGACGATTAGCGGCGGTTCGCGTCTGTATCCTCCGTCCGCGGCGCGAATGGCCGCCGACCAGCAAAGCCTCGCGTCGAAGGGACTTGCCGGCAGTCCATTGACTGGTGAAGACAGCGGCAAGTGATCGATGGTGAGTTCGTGCGGTGGCGGTCACGATTGCACATCTGAGATTGAGTTCGTCCGCCGCAGGCCGAGGCACGCAACACCTAAAATAGCTGCGCAATACGTAACTGATCTCGCAGACCCTGCGCCGGAGTGGCGGCTTTGCGCTGTTTCTGTGTCTTGTCAGTTGGGGCCTTTAGCGTAGGTGGTCGCGATGGAGCCAGTCAGCAAGTGGTCCGTGGGCACGCTCTTGACGATGATCAGGCCCTTTGTCGGCGTGGCGCTGATCGGCCTGGTGCTACGTGCGGCGTATCGCGCCGCCTGGCCGGCGTCCGATTTGGCGCACCTGCTTGCCGACGCTTTGGTAGTGGGCGCGGTCATCGGCGTTACCCTTGAATGGTTCGCGAGTCGGAGGCTGATCGACGCTGCGGCGAGAGAACTATCAGAGCGGCTGGTCGGAGAAGGTTTGCCGAAACCTCTTCAGGCGGCCATCGCTGAAGTTGTCCATCAGACAGCGATCGTGATCGACCACGCAACCGTTCGATACCGAATAACCTCAATCCCGGCAGATCCGGCGCATGTCGAGGTGACCATCGAGCGGTCGTATCGAGCAACGAATTACGGACGCAGCGACGTCAGCTACCGGCCAGTGCTTGCAGAAGAGCATTTCCACTCGCCCGTCTTCCTATCGCTGCACTGTGATGGCGGAATTGGTGCAGTTTATTCGCTTGACGCCGCGGAACTGCAAAAGCGAACAACGCCACAACCCGGTAGCCAGGTGCGAACGGTTGCCGGCGATCCATCTCGCCTTCGGCCTCACCTCGAAGACCCCGAACGGTCGCGTTGTTTGGTGAAGTGGGTTTATCGCCTTCGAACGCCCTCAAACTACTCGGACGTGATCTCGTTCGGGAAGCCGAGCCTTGATTACACGGTAATCTGCGATGAGAAGCCTTACGGTTTTGAGTTCGTGGCAAGCGACGACGCGCAGTGGACGGAACACACCGATCGACAGTGGGTTTATCGCAAGGCGTTCCTGAGTAAACAGCACATCCGCGTATGGTGGTCTCGCGACCCGTTGATTGGACCATCCGGGTCGTAGCATCTGCACGGTCCCAGGGTAAGGCAGTCGAATGCTTGTTCGAAAACACGGCGGCACTTATCGATCATCGGCGACTCGCCTTCCTGTGCCCCCATGAGTGAATCTAAATGGTTCGTAGCCGATAGTGTGTTTCACGCCAACCGTTACGTCACCGACTCGACGTTTACGGTGGTGACTGAACGCCTGCTATTCTTGGTAACCGCAGTCGACCAGCAATCGGCGACCGAACGAGCCGTCGCCCTCGCCCATTCCAAGGAACATTCGTATACCAACGCCGCTGGTCAGCCGGTGCGGTGGTCATTCGTGCGGCTGCTGGACGTGACCGAGTGCATCGATCAGCAGTTCGAGGACGGAGCGGAACTGAAAAGCATCATGACCGATGAGGTTGAGTAGCGCGGCCCCGGCCGTCTCGCGCTCTCGCACGTCTTTACCGACTGATGGAGGTTCGCATGAACCGTTGGCTTCAGATCGCAGTGGTGGTGATCTTCGTCGGTGTCGCGGCGTGGGCCTACGCCCAGGCGCCGGGGCAGTTCTCGCGCGGACAGGCGGACGCTAACCCGGCAATCATCAGCGGAAGCGACATCGGGTTCCGAGTGGATCGCGACCAAACGCAAACGCTCGGCAAGCTGACCGGCACTTGGGTCGTGCGGGTCAACGGTCAGTGGATCGAACCGCAAGAGACGTTGCGCGGCCGGCCACTCAGCACCCGGTGAACCCACCGGTGGCGCGGCGGGTCAGTTCAAACGCGCGTTGCGCACGGCCGCGAACAGCCACCGGCCATTGTGCTTCACGAAGATCGTCGTGACGTTGAGTGTGAGCGGCCCCGTTGCGCGGCCGATGATCTGCTCCACCGTGTCACCGATAGCGAGAGTTGGCGACAAGAACCGGATCGTCAACGGCGCCAAATCTTTGAAGGACGAGTGCTGGTCGATTCCGCGTAGCTGGTTCGCGTAGTCCTTTTCGATCGCGTCGATGCCGCGGGTGAACTCGCCGGCGGCACTCATGCGATCCGCATCGGGCGCGAATCTGCTCGCGAGCGCCTTCGCGTCGTGGCGATTGTGATCGGCGCTGTGCCCATCGCGCAGCTTCTGGATCGCCACGCGATCATCGGCGGTCTGTGCTGACGCGTTGGCGGCGAGAAGAATCAGGACGACGGCGGCGACGGTGAACGTGCGCATGGTGTGGTCAGCGGGCGGGATGCTAACACGCAGCGCCGGGAAAACGTTGTGCTGCGAGCTGGCCGCAGAGGTTGATCGCGTGCCAGCCCAACCGCGGTGTCGTTCTGGATCGCGTTCTGGATCTGCGATCACGTATTGAAGAAAACTACCCAATTGTCGGTCTGCAAAACCTCGATCCCCGGTTCAAATCCGGGCGGCGCCTCCAAAATTCATTCGGAAAATTCGACAGTGTGGGCGGATCCAGCACACTGGCGCGCTCCGCAGATGGACCCATTCGGCCCCAAATTCTCATGCGTTTTGAATTGCGCTCGGCGCAAATCACTGAGACGCGTCGCTTTCTGCGATCGAAGTTATCGAAAGGAACGAGGTTTACTGAACCTCCGACCCTACGGCTGTGAGTGCGATGCCTTCCAGGCAGCGGCCGGCCTGAGTATCAGCGCGGACGCGGGCTCCAGCGTGAAGATGCTCGTCAGGATATAGAGTGCCGTAGCGCCTCGGGCTTATTGGCGCCGGCGGTTTGTCTCCCAGGTGCCCAGGTAGACGGATCGTGTGATTATCAGAAGTCGATGCCCTACGACATCCAGTTGACCCAACTGCCGGCAGGCATTGCCCTTCAAACATCGACCGGCGTAGAAGGCACTCCGATCAAAGTTGCGATACGCGAGTTCACGTCGTCCGAGAATGGCGATGCTTTCGTCAGCAGGCTCGAGGGGTTTCCGCAAGTTCTTCTCAACCTTGCGGCGCCGAACATCCATCCTTCCGAGGTCACACAACTTGTCGCGGTGATTCGCACTGACAAGACGGCGCGGGTCTGGATCAACGAATGCCTCGTGGAAGCGCGGATACGCCCAAGCCGGTCGTTCGACAAGGGCGAGGCGCTCATCGAGGACGATCTCGTCGACATCGCTGAGATGCGGTTTGAGGGCGTCGACGTACCTGCAGACGCAGGCTTCGTGTGTTTGTTCTCCGTTGGTTGGCGGCGAGCGTTATTTTTCGACTTCGGACCGCTCGGTCCCGGTACGCCTTCCCGCGACTATGACCTCGCAAAGACCCTCGGCGGGTATCTCGCGTATCTGCACAGCAGAGGACTCCACAAACTCACGGACGACGACTGGAACTATCTGATCGGCCAGCAGTGGTTTCCCTTTGTGTCGCTGCCGGCGGAACTTCGCTCGAAACTCGTGATCTTCAGTAAGGGTCACGAGAATCTCGATCGCCTACTTTCGGAGGCAACGGCGAGCGTGCGGCGGTCGCTCCCTAATATGCTTCAGCGCTGGCGAGCGGCCGAACTGCTCCGACCGCACATCGAATTCTTCGCGCACGCAGCGGAGAAGTATGAGGAAGGTGACTACGTCAGCTGCACCGCAATCATCTACCCGCGGATCGAGGGCCTGATGCGTACGGTGCACTTGGCTGTCGGAGCGAGCGGAAGAGCGACACAGAGGAACCTAACCGATGTCGTGATCGATGCACGCGAAGCCGAGTTTCACGGCTTCAGTCTGCTATCGCCTGAGAGATTTCGACAGTACCTCTCTGACGCATACTTCGCTGACTTCAAGCCGGGCGATGAAGCGCCGTTGTCGCGTAACACTGTTGGGCATGGTGTGGCGACGATCGAGCAGTTCAACGCGAAGGGCGCTACGCTCGGGCTGCTGACACTAGACCAGCTGTACTTCTTCCTGCCGCCTACCGACAAGCCGTCGTCAACGGTTTGACGTTCGCGCGTCGTTGCTTACGGTACTGCGTTCCCTGTGAACCGCGCCGTCTTGAGGGGCGCGACGGCGAATGGCCAAGACCGTACCGGCGAGCCGTCGGTTGTATTGATCGGTCACCATCGCGAATCTCCCTGAGACCCACACGTCTACGAAAATCGACGACGTCCCCGCATCGCGTGAAAAGACCGTCAACTCAGTACGTAATGACCTTCCTCGAATGCGTTCGGCTGCGCCAGGTACTGCCTCTGAAGGTCGAGCGCGAAGACCAGTATTCTTCCTGCTGAGCGCTGAGATCGAGCGTGTGCTGTGCCGGCCGGCCTGCCCAGATCAAATCAACAGCTTCCCACGTACGGAGTCTGCGCCAGATGCCCAGATCGACGTACCAGACATCCGTGAGAGTCACGTGACAGCCACTCGCCGTCCGCTTTCCCCGATTCTTCACTTGAACGCGAAAGTAGTGCACCACGCCGTCGTTCACCCAGTCGATTGGGTTGACGGTCGATGGTCGCGTTGTTGCCGTTTGGACACTCCACGGTGCGTCCTGGCCGACGGATAAGACGAGTCTCGGACGGATCATCAGGCGCGATGCGCCTCCGATCACCGATGGGAGGAGCTTCGCGGCGGAGACGATAGCGTCGAGCACGACGATTTACAGCCTGGACAGACGGACTACGCTATTCTTGATGCTATGGGCGCGAACGTCAAAATCGAGGTCGACGAGCGGACGGCCGACGTACTTCAGACCCGCGCGGCGGAACTCGGCATTAGCGTGTCGGAGCTGATCGCCGAGCTGGCGACGCTCGATAGCGATCCCGTCGTTGTGGAATCCGACGAGATCGCCGAGCTCGATCGCCGCTGGAAGAAGATCGACGCTGGCGCACCTGCCATCCCGCACGAGCGCGTCGTCCGGTGGCTGCGCACGTGGGGCACCCCGGGCTTCCGCCCGTGGCGAGCTCAGTAGATCTCGAATGGTCGGCCGACGCCCTCGCCGATCTCGATCGGTTCGCGGCGTTTCTTCACGACCAGTCTCCCGAGCTTGCAGCCGTCATCGCGGGAGAAATCATCGCCAGAGCGCAGGTTCTCTCGCGACATCCCAAACTTGGCCGGCCACTGTCGACTCGTGAAGAGTACAGACAGCTGATCCTGGAAGTGTTGGGCGCCGAGTACGTCTTCCAGTATCGCTACGACGACAGTCGACTCGTGATCCTGCGTGTCTTCCACGGCCGACAGTCGAGGTGACGAGCAGCGTCGGCCGAGTGAACTTGGGTCGGTCCATTCCGGAGGCCTTCAGCGCTTGGCCGCATTGGCCCGAGGTCAAGCCGCGTGCGCTGAAGCTGCTGGCGCGACGTCCATCGAGCACATCATGGAGGCTGGCTTCGAGTGGGCGGACACGGTGTAAAGTAACACCCCGCATGCGATGGCCTGCTTCCCTGACTGCAATCGTCTGGCTGCTCGCGCTGACGCTGTCCGTCGAACCAGGCGCGGCTCAGGCAGTACGCGGAAGCGCGGCCCTGCCGCGAACGGCGGACGGCAAGCCCGATCTCCAAGGCATCTGGCAGGTGCACAACCGAGCGGCCTACGACCTGCAGGATCACGACGCCCGGCCGGGCATGCCCGCTGGCGAGGGGGTTGTCGAGGGTGGTGAGATTCCCTACCGGCCCGCGGCCGCGGCGAAGAAGGCAGAGAATTTCGCCAACAGGCAGACGGCGGACCCGCTCCTCACGTGCTATATGCCGGGCGTGCCGCGCATCATGTACCTCAATTTCGCCTTTCAGATTTTTCAAACGCCGACGCACATCGCCGAGACGTTCGAGTGGTCCCATCTCCACCGCCTCATCTACGTGAACGGAAGCAAACCTCCCGCGGGCATCGACTTCTGGATGGGAGACTCACGCGGTCATTGGGAAGGCGACACGCTGGTGGTCGAGGTGACGAACCACAACGACAGGACCTGGTTCGACATGGCTGGCGACTTCCACAGCGAGGCGCTGCGCGTGGTCGAGCGCTATACGCTGCTCGACGCTGATACGATCCGCTACGAAGCGACCATCGAGGATCCGAACGTCTTCACCAGGCCCTGGAAAATCAGCATGCCCCTTCATCGTCAGACGGAGATGCACCGGTTGCCCGAATACGACTGCGGGGCGGAGCTCGAAGAAAATTCCGGCGCGTTCACGCGCGACCCGCGAACGTGGCCGCCCGTACGTTGAGATCCTCGCGCTTCAGGAAAGGGAGCCTGCGATGAGCGCGCACACTGCCAGGCCGTTGCTGCCGCTCGCGACCTTGCTCGCGGCGTGGCTCCCGTTGACGCCGGCCGTTGCAGCGGCCCAGACACCACCGGCGGCGGCGACCTCGCCGATCCCCCGCATGGCCGACGGCAAACCGGATCTCCAGGGCTACTTCAACCCGCAGGCGCCAGGCGCGAATTTCGGTCTCGAAGCACATCCTGCGGAGTTCGGCATCCCGGCCGGAAAAGGCTTCATCGTCGATCCTCCGGACGGGAAGCTGCCGCTGCAGGAGTGGGCGAAGGCGGAGAAAGAGAGCCGTGTGCGTCCGGAGCGGGGCTACGACGATCCTGCAGCGCACTGTTTTCCGAACGGTCTTCCGCGATCGATGTACACCGGCGGGTTCCAGATTCTTCAACCGCCCGGCCATGTCGTGTTTCTCTTCCAGGGCGATACCGGACCGTCGTACAGAATCATCGCCCTCGACGGGCGGCCCCACGCGCCGGAGCGCATCCATGTCTGGCAGGGCGACTCGGTGGGCCACTGGGAACGCGACACGCTCGTGGTCGAGACGACGAATCTCAACGGCAAGGCGTGGCTGAATCAAGCCGGAGAAATCGTCAGCTATCAGGAGACGGTTGTCGAACGCTTCACGCCGATCGACGGCAATACGATCAACTACCGGGCGACGATTACCGATCCGCTTGTCTACACGAAGCCGTGGAGCATAGCGTATTCGCTGACGCGGTCGCAGGACGAGCTGCTGGAGGTCGCGTGCCGTGAAGACAACGCTGACCTCGAGCATCTGAAAGAGGTCAAAGAGGCGGCCGCGAAAGACTCATCCGCGCAACCCGGGAGACAGGGTCGATGAGAGGACGTCTGGCGTGCGCCCTGGTCCTTGTCAGCGTGCTGTCGAGCGCAACGCCGGCGGGCGCTCATCACTCATTCGCCGCCGAATACGACAAGAACAAGCCCGTGACGATCAAGGGAGTCGTGACGTCGATGAAGTGGTCGAATCCCCATGCCTGGCTGTACCTCGACGTCAAAGACGCGGATGGATCAACTGCACATTGGTCGTTCGAGCTTGGCGGCGTCAACGGGCTGTACCGCCAGGGGTGGCGGAAGGAAGACCTGCAGCCTGGTACCGCGCTCACCGTCGAAGGCTTTCTCTCCCGGAGCGATCCGCACGTCGGCAACAGTCAGACGATCACACTGTCCGACGGGCGCCGGCTGTTTTCCGGTTCCCCGGCTCCGAGATAGAGACGGGCACGCCCGCGGCACTACCCGATGCCGACGGCCGCTCTTGCCGCCGCGAGGACTCGCTTCGCGCGCACGCGTGCTTTCGCGGCGCCGTGCTGAAGAATCGACTCCACCTGCGTGGCGTCCGCCATCAACGCGTTGTAGCGTTCGCGGCCCGGAGCCAGATGTCGATCGAGTTCCTCGAACACGATGTCCCTCAACTCGCCCCAACCCAAGCCGCCGTTGAGCAGGCGGGCGCGAATGTGCTCGCGGTCCGCGTCGCTGGCGAATTGCTTGTAGATTGCGAACAGGGACGACGTCGCCGGATCCTTGGGCGCCTCCACTGGAGCGCTGTCCGTTTTCAATCGCCGGATCAACTTCTGGAGTTCCGCGCGTTCGCAGAATCGCGGAATCGTGTTGTCGTAGGACTTGCTCATCTTTCGTCCGTCGAGGCCGGGCATCGCGTTCTCGGCTTCGTCGGCGGACGTGATGTGTTCCGGCACCTTCAACGTGTACGTCTGTCCGTAGATCCTGTTGAATCGCTCGGCGATGTCCTGCGCATATTCCACGTGCTGGACTTGATCCTTGCCGACCGGGACCACGTCAGACTCCATCAGCAGGATGTCCGCGGCCATCAGGACCGGATAGTTATAGAGCCCCATGTTCACGCCGGCATCGAGGTCCTCTTCTCCGGCCGCGCGATTCTTGTCTCGAGCCGCCTTGTACGCATGCGCCCGGTTCATCAGGCCCTTGGCGGTGACACAGGACAGAATCCACATCAGCTCGTAGGTCTCGGGCACGTCGGATTGGCGGTAAAACGTCGCCACGTTGGGGTCCAGTCCGCACGCCAGCCAGGTGGCCGTGACGGCTCTCGTATAAAACGCCAGGAGTGTGCGATCGAAGATCGTCGTCAACGCGTGATAGTCAGCGATGAAGTAGAACGCGTGGTCGTATTCGTCGACGAGGCGCAATGCGGGGCGTATCGCCCCGACGAAGTTGCCGAGATGCGGTACGCCGGTTGGCTTGATGCCGGTGAGGGCGGTTTTCGACGGGGTGGTCATCGGAAGCTCACTATACCGAAGCAGCCGCTGACGAAGCCCTAGCGTCCACGCTCGCGACGCGCGACGGCGGACCGGTCGATGTCTGCGCCAGCACGAGGGTTGCAACACACGGATGTAAGCGATGTCACCCCTACGTGGAAGCCGGTCTATTTGGTACGGAGCAGCAGGCGCCGTCATTGCGCTTGGTGCACCCACCGGACTGCTGATCATCCGCGAGTTGTCCAGGCCGCGGCCAATCGCCACCGAGCTGCTGGCCGATCGGCTCACATACCTCTACGTCCTGTTCGCGACGGTCGTCGTCCTGGCCGTCGTGGGCTTCGTCGTCGGCCGTCAGGCTGACGAGCTTTCGGCGCTGTCCGAAACCGACGCGCTCACGGGCTTACCGAACCGGCGCGCCCTGAGACGGCATTTCGAGGAGGAGTTCGACCGCGCGCTGCGGTATCGAACGCCGGTCTCGCTCCTGATGATCGACATCGACGGACTCAAGCGGTTGAACGATACGGATGGCCACGCCGCGGGCGATCGAGTCATTCGCCATGTTGCCGATGGCATCAGACGCGGACTTCGTCACTCCGACTTCGCGGCCCGCTGGGGCGGCGACGAGTTCGCGATTGTCGCCCCCAACACGTCGCTCAGCGCGGTTCGCGCATCGGCCGAACGGTTGGTTGAACGTGTTGCCGAAGAAAGTGCCGGCAGCGGTCAGGGCCTCGTGACCGTGTCGGTCGGAATTGCGACCTTCGAGCCCGAAGAAGGCAAGTACGGGGACCTCGATGCGCTCGCGCGAGCGGCCGACGCGGCGCTCTACGACGCAAAAGAGAGCGGCCGGAATCGCGTCGCCGCTGCGTAGAAACCGCCCTCACTACGGCGAGCGCGCCCTTCACTCTCCCGCGTTCGCGTTGTGCGAAGCCATCCGCCACTCCTTCAGCTTCAACATGAAGCGTTCCTCGCGTCGTCCACGTCGGCACCTCGTTTGAAGTTCTGATCGTTCAGTGCTGCGGCAGGCGCGGCGACCTGGTGGAAGCATCGGTTGCCGTGCGGCGAAACCGCCAGGATTTGCGTCGTCGTCCCAACCACCGTCTTCGCCGGCCGTGACGGTGAGTGCCTGCATCTCGCCACACGTCTCGGAGCATGCCACTGGCGTCAATCCCCGAGCCCACGATCAGGCGAGGCCCGCGGGCGATCCTGCCGGAAACCCGTCATCCGATCACGGAATCCTGTGGCTATGCATTAAGGACCGCGACGATGATGGCCCGGTCCACAGATACAACTGGCGATTGGTGTTGTCCTCTCGCGTGTTGCGTCGGACGCGAACACCGGCGTGAAGGCGATCAAGGAGCTTCCCAGCCGGTGAACGCCCCTGACACGACCACCCCGTACTGGAGCCGCGCAGCGGACGACGTCAGCGCATCGCTTGGCTCGGGCCCGAACGGGCTCACGGCGACGTGTGCCGCCGAGCGGCTGGCCCTCGTCGGTCCGAACAGCGTCGAGGATGCGCAGCGTCTCGGTCCGCTGCGCCTGCTCTGGAGGCAGGTCGGGAGCCCTCTCGTCCTCATATTGATCTTCGCCGCCGTCGTCTCGCTCACCCTCTTTGAGTGGGTGGACGCGGGCATCATCCTCGCGATCGTGATCGGGTCCTCGCTCCTCGGCTTCTATCAGGAGTACCGCGCCTCCGCGGCGGTCGAGGAGCTGAAGAAGCGACTCGCGCTCGTCTGCCGCGTCGTCCGTGACGGCGTCGAACGCACGGTGCATGCCGACACCCTTGTGCCCGGTGACGTCGTCGTGCTCTCGGCAGGCAACCTGATTCCCGCCGACGGACGGATCCTCGAGGCGAGCGACTTCCTCGTCAGCGAGGCGAGCATGACCGGTGAGTCGTTCCCGGTGGAGAAGCAGGCGGGGGTCGTCCCGGCCGATACGCCGCTCGCTCGGCGGACGAACGTCGTGTTCCTCGGCGCGTCGGTGCGCAGCGGCACGGCGAGGGTCGTCGTCGTCGAGACGGGGCAGCGAACCGTGTTCGGAGCGATCGCCGCGCGGCTGCGCGCGCGCGAGCCCGAAACGGACTTCGCGCACGGGCTCCGGCATTTCGGCTACCTGTTGATCCGGGCGATGATCGCCATCGTCCTGTTCGTGCTGACGGTGAACCTCCTGCTTCACCGTCCGCTGATCGAGTCGCTCCTCTTCTCGGTAGCGCTCGCCGTCGGCCTCTCGCCGGAGTTGCTGCCCGCGATCGTCAGCGTCACGCTCTCCGCCGGCGCCAGAGCGATGGGCCAGCAGGGCGTGATCGTGCGACGCCTGGATGCGATCGAAAACCTCGGGAGCATGAATGTCCTGTGCACTGACAAGACCGGCACGCTGACCGCAGGGACGATCGTTCTCGCCGACGCCGTGGATCCGAACGGCCGCACGTCGGCCGCCGTCCGGCAACTCGCGTTCCTCAACGCGGCGTTTGAGACGGGGATCGACAACCCCATCGACGCGGCGATCGTCCTGGCCGGGGAACACGCAGGGCTCTCGACCGCCGGCCACGGCAAGATCGACGAGATTCCCTACGATTTCCTGCGGAAGCGCCTGACGATCGTGGTGGCTGAGGACGGCAGCGCCGAGCGCCACCTCGTCGTGACCAAGGGCGCGTTCCTGAATGTGCTGTCGGTGTGCACCAGCGTGGAGCGCGACGGTGCCGTGTCGGCGCTGACGAACGCCATCACGGCCGACCTCTCCGCTTACTACGAGGCGAAGGGCAAGGCGGGTTTCCGTGTGCTCGCGATCGCGACGCGCGCCGTGGTGGCGCAGAAGAGCTATAAACGCGATGACGAGGCGGAGATGGTGTTCGCGGGCTTCCTGCTCTTCCTGGACCCGCCCAAGGCCGACGCCGCGCGCGTGCTCGGCGACCTCGCGAAGCTGAACGTCGAGGTGAAGGTCATTACCGGGGACAACCGCTTCGTGACCGGACACCTCGCCGCGACCGTCGGGCTCGACCCGATGTCGATGCTCACAGGCGAGGCGCTGGCGACGCTCGACGACGAGGCGCTGTGGCATGCGGCGCCAAAGACGTCCCTCTTCGCCGAGATCGATCCGCAGCAGAAGGAGCGGATCGTCCGCGCACTCCAACGCACGGGCCATTCGGTCGGATATCTCGGGGACGGCATCAACGACGCCCCGGCGCTGCACGCGGCCGACGTCGGCATCTCGGTGGACCAGGCGGTGGACGTCGCACGCGAGAGCGCCGATATCATCCTGTTGCAGCGCAACCTCGACGTCCTCCGCAGGGGAGTGGTGGACGGGCGGCGCACGTTCGCGAACACGCTCAAGTACATCTCGATTACGACGAGCGCGAACTTCGGGAACATGGTCAGCATGGCGATCGCGGCGCCGCTGCTGCCGTTCCTGCCGATGGTCGCGAAGCAGATACTGCTCAACAACTTTCTCTCCGACGTGCCGTCGATGGCGATCTCGACCGACCGCGTCGATGCCGGGCGCGTGACGCACCCGCAACGCTGGGACATCACACAGATTCGCCGCTACATGATCGTCTTCGGACTCCTCAGCTCCGCGTTCGACCTCCTCACCTTCGCCGCGCTGCTGCTGCTGTTCCATGCAGGCGAGGCCACGTTTCAGACGACGTGGTTCGTCGTCTCGCTGCTCACCGAGCTCGGCGTCGTGCTGGTGCTTCGCACGCGTGGACCTGCCTGGCGCAGCCGGCCGAGCGACCTGCTCCTGGCGACAACGATGGCCGCGACAGCGTTCGCCCTCGCGACACCTTTCTTGGGGCGCGTGTCGACACTGTTCGGTTTCGTTCCGCTGTCGATGGTGGAGATGGTCACCGCCACCGGCCTGGTGATCGCTTACCTGGGCGCGACCGAATGCGCCAAACGCTGGTTCTTTCGCGCCGAAGGCCCGGCGCCCTTCTGACGTTTCTACCTGCTGGCGGCGTTGCGCCGCGTGCCCTACCGCTCGTCAGCGGGCGACCGCGTAGTGTTCCTTCACCTTCGCGACAATCTGCCGAACCGTCAGTTTGTCGGCGCTCTCGACGCCAACAATGCTCTCGAACGAGACCCTGGAACGGCCGAGACGGTCCTTGAGCTGCAGCTTGGCCTCGCCCGGCCCGAAGAGCAGAAGCGCATCGGGCTTCCCAAGCTGACTGATGACGTCGTCGTAGTACCGGTCGAGACGCAGAGTGTGCCGCTCCTCGTACTTCTTCTCTCCGCCGCTCTCCTGAGAGCCCGAGTAATGCGGGTGCGGCCCGACATCCGACTCCAGCGTTGTGGTGGTCACCTGACCCGCCGCGACGGACACGATGACGGCCTTCTTATGATCGATCCACACGCCCACGTGGTGATTCATGACACTCCATTTCACGCACCAGTCTTGGCACGTTTCGACAGCCGCGCCATTCGGAACCCTGTCAGCGGCGGCACGTCTGACCGGTACGACCCGTCTGCTCGATGACTAATGCGCGGTTCCGCGGAAGCGCGCCAGCGTCGTAAACGCGTTCGGGCTCTCGGAGAACCACAGGTCGACTCTCGAGCGGCTGGCCGACGACCGTGCGATGCGTTCCGCCTCGCCGCGGCTGGCGCAGGCGAACTGGTCCGGGATTTCCCTAATCCGCGGCACGGCCGTTGAGGATGACCTTGAGCGCAGACGTCCTGGCCGCATCGGCGAAGGTGTCGTAGGCCTGCATGATGTCGTCGAGACCGAACCGATGCGTCACCAGTCCTGCGGGACGGAGCTTGCCCGCCGCGACGAGTTTGAGCAGCAACGGGGTCGTCACGGTGTCGACCAGGCGCGTCGTGAGCGTGATATTTCGATCCCACAATTTGTCGAGGTTGAGCTGCACCGGCCTGCCATGAACCCCGATGTTGGCGATGCGGCCACCTGCGGCGACGATGGATTGGCAGGTGTCGAACGCCGCCGGCGTACCGACTGCCTCGATCGCGACATCCACGCCGGCGCCAGCGGTGCTCGCCAGCACGCGCGCGACGGCGTCTTCTTTTGCGCTGTTGACCACGGACGTCGCTCCGAAGCGTTCTGCGATGGAGAGGCGATGGGCGTCGACGTCGATGAGCAGGATCGCGCTCGGGGAATACAGGTGCGCGGTGAGGAGCGCCGCGAGTCCGATCGGCCCCGCGCCAACGATCGCAACGGTATCACCGGGTGTGATCTCGCCGTTCAGCACGCCGCATTCGTACGCGGTCGGCAAGATGTCGCTCAGCAGCACGACTGCTTCGGAATCAAGATCGCGCGCGACCGGGTAGAGGCTCGTGTCCGCGTGAGGAATGCGGACGTACTCGGCCTGGGTGCCATCGATGATGTTGCCGAGAATCCAGCCGCCGGTACGGCAGTGTGACCGCATGCCCTTCCGGCAGAACTCGCAGATCCCGCACGCCGTGATGCAGGAGATGAGGACGCGATCCCCCGGGTGAAACGAGGAGACACCCGCGCCGATGGCCTCGATGACACCGACACCCTCATGTCCGAGGATGCGGCCGGCCGCCACGCTGGGAACGTCACCCTTCAGGATATGCAAGTCCGTGCCGCAGATCGTCGAGGTGGTAATGCGGACGATCGCGTCGCCGCTCTCGCGAATCGTTGGCGTGGGCCTGGTCTCCAACGCTCGCTGGCCGGGGCCGTGGTAGACCAGCGCTTTCATGATGCCGGCCGTCCGCGCGGCGCTCGCGTCAGGATGGGTGGGAAGCTCGACGCTCGTCATGGGTCACCCTCTCGAGAGAAGAATGCTGTATCCGCGCTCTCACGATCGAATGTAAGGCCGGGCTGGTTCGCGACGCTGTCCCGTTGTGCACACAACTGCTGGCCGATCGGCTCACACACATCACGTCCTTTTCGCGACGGCCGTCGTCCTGGTTGAACGATACAGATGGCCACGCCGCGGGCGATCGAGTCATTCGCCATGTCGCCGATGGCATCAGACGCGGACTTCGTCACTCAGACTTCGCGGCCCGCTGGGGCGGCGACGAGTTCGCGATTGTCGCGCCCAACACGTCGCTCGGCGCCGTTCGCGCGTCGGCGGAGCGGTTGGTTGAACGTGTTGCCGAAGAAAGTGCAGGGAGCGGTCACGGCCTCGTGACCGTCTCGGTCGGAATGGCGACCTTCGAGCCCGAAGAAGGCGAGTACGGGGACCTCGATGCGCTCGCGCGAGCGGCCGACGCGGCGCTCTACGACGCAAAAGAGAGCGGCCGGAATCGCGTCGCCGCTGCGTAGCAACTCGCCCTCACTACACGGCGCGCGCGCCCTTCACTCGCCCGCGTGCGCGTTGTGCGAAGCCATCCGCCACCCCTTGAGCTTCAAATGAAGCGTTGGCGCCCCTATCGGATTCAGACTTGCACCATCACGTTGTAGTTGCCAGCGACGCCCGCGGCGCCAGCGACGTGAGGGTCATCATGCCGGAGGATAGAAAGCAGAGAAGTCTTCTGACGCATGTGCTATGCGCAACGGACCTCTCATCGTGTTCGGTCGCCGCTGTCGCGCGCGCGATCGAATTGGCCGGTGCCTATGGTGCGCGTCTTGACGTTCTGCACGTGCTCGAGGCGGCGGCGGAGGCGACGACATTGCTGAAGCCGCGTCGTGACGATCTGCTGGTACACCTCCGCCAAATGGTGGAGGGGCTCCTCGATCGGCAGCTGCCCGTCAACATGTCGGTTGCACATGGCGTACCAAGCAGCGAGATCTTGCTGTATTCGCGCGAGCACATGTCCGATCTGATCGTTGTCGGAAGTTGTTCGTCGCGTCGTCCACGACCGTTGCTCCTCCTCGGTCACACGGCAAGAGCGGTGATCGCCGGGGCGTCGTGTCCGGTCCTCGTCGTGCCAGAAGCGAAGGTCACAGCCAGCGGTAACAGGCCGACAACCGTCCGCCATATCGTGTGCGCCATCTCGTCTGTGGCGACGCCATCGCCGTTGAAGCATGCCGTCTCACTCGCCTTGAAGTTAGAGGCGAGATTGACGTTTCTTCACGTGTTGCCGCGACCCCACGACAGCCGGCGCGACGCTGAGTGTGCGTTGCGCGAACTCCGTCGAGCGATTCCGGAGGTTGTCGGTTCATACGATATTCACGAACTGGTGGTCTACGGCGGGGCAGCCAAGACAGTGGCGAACGAAATCGTTGACATCACGCGCGTGTTGCGAGCCGATTTGCTTGTCCTCGGATTCCGACGCAACGTGTTCTCCGAGGATGCGCGTGATGCGATCGTGTCGAGCGTCGTTCTCGATCCTGCCTGTGAGGTGCTCGTCGTTCCGGTAGGGGCCACCCATGAACGGGTGAAGTCCCTCGCGGCGTCCGGCAACAGAGCTAATCGCGGCGAGGCGCCTGGCCGCGACGTTGTCGATCAAGCATCGTACGAATCCTTTCCCGCCAGTGATCCGCCTCCGTGGACGCTTGGCATCCATTCGGCCTGACGACCGGGTCGCGCGGGCTGGTGGGATGGGCGCAGAGCCGACGAGCGATCGGGGGATCCGTCACTCGGACAGGAGAGACAGCCGGGCCGGCTATGTCCATCGCGAAAGGTGCACGGTCTTGCGCCGATGGACCGTCGGCGGCGGCGCTACTTTGACTTGAGCCTGGCGCCCTAGTGCAGCACGTCGTCGGCCGCTGCGGGCGGTTTCGCAAACGCCGGCTGCGACCACTCCGACAGCAACTCGCGCAGCGACATTCCAAACACCGCCGCAATCGCCTCCAGGGTGCCTAACGAGGGTTTGGCGCGGCCGATCTCGATGGCCGCGACCATCCGCGCCGACACGTCTTTCGCGGCGCCGTGCTGAATCGACTCCACCTGCGTGGAGTCCGCCATCAACGCTTTGTAGCGTTCGCGGCCCGGAGCGAGATGTCGATCGAGTTCCTCGAAGACGATGCCCTTCAGTTCGCCCCAACCCGGGCCGCCGCCGATCAGGCGGGCGCGAATGTGCTCGCGCCGTGACGGCTTTCGCGTAAAACGCCAGGAGTGCGCGATCGAAGGTCGTCGTCAACACGTGGGAGTCAGCGTTGACGCCAGCGACTCCGAGCGCGCTGTTCGACAGACTGAAGGTGAACGACCTATTTAATGCTTTGCCGCTTTTCCCTTACCTCCTTCCGTAACGGTCGTGCTAGAGATGGCCGCGCAACAGGAGGGAATTTGATGAAATTCAAGCTATTTGCGGCTGTGACGACGATCCTCTTCATCGGGTCTCTGGGCGCAGCTGTGCTCACGGCCGAACAAGGCCGTTTCGGCGATCGCGATGAAGGCGACTCGCGGGTCAGAATCGGGCTCGACTATGCCCACGACCAGGGCATTCATCTGAACTTCAAGGGAAGAGATCGCGAGCGCGTCGGTCTCGGCAGCTATCTCGTGAACGCGGTTGGCGGCTGCAACGATTGCCATACGGCGCCGCCCTATACGCACGATCCTTACGCGTTCCTCGGCGCGCCGAAGCAGGTCAACGTGCCGTGCTATCTGGATGGAGGGCAGACCTTTGGCCCCTTCGTCTCGCGCGATATCACCCCGTGGGAGAACGGCAAGCCGGCGGGACTCACGTCCAAGGAGTTCCTGCACGTCATGCACACTGGAGAAGATCCCGACCATCCCGGCCAGCTGCTGCAGGTGATGCCGTGGCCGGTCTACCAGACAATGAGCGACGACGACCTGCGCGCGATCTACGAATACCTCTCGTCGATCCCCGCCATCAACGCGAACGTTTGCGGAGTCCCCAGCGAGTAGCCCCATTCGTATGTCGAGAAAGAGATAAGGCTGGATGGCCGTGGAACGTTTGCGACGGCCATCCAGCGCCGCCTATGGTTCGAGCCTTGGTCGGTGCCGCGCCAGCACGAGGGTCGCAATCTAGCAATGTAAGAGAATGGGCCCGCTACGGGTTGAGCCCGGCCCCTAGTGCAGCACGTCGTCGGCCGCTGCGGGCGGTTTCGCAAACGCCGGCTGCGACCACTCCGACAGCAACTCGCGCAGCGACATTCCAAACACCGCCGCAATCGCCTCCAGGGTGCCTAACGAGGGTTTGGCGCGGCCGATCTCGATGGCCGCGACCATCCGCGCCGACACCGTCTTGCCGCCGCGCAGCCGCGTCGCCCGCCGCGCCAATTCGTGCTCGCTCATCGACCGCGCCTCGCGGTGCCGTTGAATCGTCTGCCGCCAGGAGTCGAGGTCGTACTCGTCGCGCTCACTCATGTGCATCACAATACCGGCGCTTGCGCCGGCCTTTGCACGGTTCGGCGCCTGACGCTCCGAATGCGTGCAGGCCGGCCGCCGTCGGTGCACCTTCAGCGAGCGCAAGGGCGCGTGTGCGCGCCGCAACGATTGGCCGCGCCGACGGAAGATGGCGAGCGTATACTCCGGCGGCGGCGCCTCGTGCGGCGTCCGCATGCGTTCGCTCGATTCGAGAGAGGGCAGATGTGAGACCCGCTCAGAAGGCTCGGAACATTCGAACGTTTCGTGGGCCGCGGTTTCTGACCTTCGTGCCGAAGAAGCCGCGACCGGGAGGCGAGCAATGAACCCGCTATGGCGACATGGAAGGGCAGCCGCCGCGTTCGCCGCGGTGGCGTTGAACATCGCCGCAACGGCACCTGTCTCAGGCCAGTCACAACGCGCTCTGCCCGACGCGGCTCACCAGTGCGCGGCGCTGGCGCGTGTCGCCCTTCCGCCCTCTTCGATCGGCCTGCCGACCAGCGGCGCCACCATCGTGTCCGCCACGCTGGTCGGCACGCACGACTCGGGCAACTCGAACGGCGAGTTCTGCAAGGTCCTTGGTGCGATCCATGCGGTCGATCCAACGGCGCCCGACATCAAATTCGAGGTGAACCTGCCATCGCGGTGGAACAACCGCGTGCTGCAGATGGGCGGCGGCGGCTTCGACGGCACGCTCGTCACAGGACTCGGCGGCGCCAGCAATCAGGTGCCGGCCGCTCCGACGCCGCTGGCGCTCGGATACGTCACGGTCGGCAGCGATTCCGGGCATGAGACCGCCGGTGGTTTCGATGGACGATTCGCGCTCAACGCGGAGGCGTTTGCGAATTTCGGACGCTTGCAGGTCAAGAAGACGCACGACGTCGCGGCGGCGTTGATCCGCACGCGCTACGGCGCGGCGCCAAAGCACTCCTACTTCATCGGCGGATCGCAAGGCGGCCACGAAGCGCTCATCGCCGCGTTGTTCTATCCCGCCGACTACGACGGCATCGTCGCGAACTACCCGGCGTACGACCTGACGATGATGCACATGGCCTCGCAGTACCGCGCGCGGGCGTTGTTCCGCAGCGCGGACGCGTGGATCGGCCCTGACAAACTGAAGGCGGTCGTCGATGCCGTGTATGGTGCCTGCGACAGTCTGGACGGCGTGGCCGACGGAATCATCAGCAACATCGCCGGCTGCAACCGGGTCATGACACTCGATACGCTGCGCGCGAAGGTGCGATGCGCGGACGGCCGGGATACCGGGCCGGCGTGCCTGTCCGACGCGCAGCTGCAAACCGTCGCCACGCTGAATAGTTCGTTTTCGCTCGGCTTTCCAATCGCCGCCGGACTGAGCACCTTTCCGCGGTGGCCCATTCTCGAAGGCGCGACGTTCGCGAACAAGTTCGGTCGCGGTCCCGTGCCGTCGACATGGCCGACGCCGCAGGACGCGACCCAATATCAAGAGGCGGCAGGCACCGTCCGCTACGTGATCACCCGCGATCTGACGGCCGACCCGCTGACATTCGATCCGGGCAAGTGGGCGACGCGGATTGCGGAAGTGTCGGAAATCTGGGATGCGAACAGCGTCGATCTGTCCCAGTTCATGAGCAAGGGCGGAAAAGTGATTCTGACGGTCGGCACGATCGACGACACGATCACGCCGTACAACACGGTGAACTACTACGAACGGGTGATCGCGCGGTTCGGCCAAGCCGTGGCGGACACGTTCCTGCGCTTCTACCGCATACCGGGATTCGCTCACGGCGCGGGGTTGTTCAACGCCAAGTTCGACGCGCTTGGTGCCCTCGATGCGTGGGTGGATCGCGGCACACCGCCAGGTGTCCTCGAAGCGGTTGACGCGAATCCGGACAACCATCAACGTCGGCGGCCGATGTGCGTCTATCCGCAGTGGCCGCAGTACCGCGGCAGCGGTGACGTGAATGCGGCGGCGAGTTTCTCCTGCGTCGTTGGCGAGAGCGCGGGACAGACGCACTGACGGTGCTTCAGGGTGGCGTCGCGGATGAGCCGGACGGCCGGCTTAACAATTCCTCACAGTCCCCGCGTGCTAGTCTGATTCGTTGGCGACCGACGAAGCGCCCGATGCACGCCTCCTCATCGACTGCGCCGCCGACGCGATAATCTGCAGCGATCAGCACGGCCGGATCACGTTGTGGAACCGCGCCGCCGAGCGCCTCCTCGGCTACACGGCCGAAGAGGCCATCGGACGTGACGTCTCCCTGCTCTTCCCCCCGGAGGGGCAGCACGAAGAAGCGGCCGCGCTCGTCCGCATCGACAACGGCGAGGGCGCGACCGTATCCACTCGCGTCCTCCTCGCCAAGAACCTCCGGCGCCTGAACGTCTCCATCGCCGTGTCGCCCATCACCGGCGCCGATGGCGAGCGCCGCGGCGCATCGCACGTCTGCCGCCCGCTCGACGGGCCGGCGCCGTTAGCCGATGCGACGCACTATCTGGGCGCCATCGTCACCTCGTCGGACGACGTGATCATCAGCAAGAACCTGGATGGCATCATCAGCTCGTGGAACCCCGCCGCGGAGCGCGTCTTCGGCTACACGGCAGAGGAGATGATCGGACAGTCGATCCGGAAGATCATTCCGGCGGATCGGCAGCACGAAGAGGATGAAGTGCTGGCGAGGATTCGCGCGGGAATGATGGTCGATCATTTCGAGACGCAGCGGCAGGCGAAAGACGGCCATCTCGTGGACATCTCGTTGACCGTGTCGCCGATCCGCGATGGCGCCGGGCGCCTCGTCGGCGCCTCGAAGATCGCGCGCGACATCACCGATCAAAAGCGCGCCGCGGCGGCGGCCCTCCATTTGTCCGCGGTCGTCCAGTCGTCCGACGATGCGATTGTCAGCAAGGATTTGAATGGGATCGTCCGCTCGTGGAACCCGGCGGCGGAACGCCTGTTCGGATTCACGGCGGAGGAGATGGTCGGCCAGTCGATCACGAAGATTGTGCCGACGGATCGCCTGAGCGAGGAGGATTACGTCCTTGGACGGATCCGCAGCGGCTTGAGCGTCGAACACTTCGAGACGATTCGACGAACGAAGGACGGCCGCTTCGTCGAGATCTCCCTGACCGTGTCGCCGATCCGCGATCACACCGGCCGCATCGTCGGCGCGTCGAAGATCGCCCGCGACATCCGCGAACACAAACGGCTGATGCACGAGCGCCAGATCGCGGCGGCGAACGAGGAGGCGGCGCGGCGCGAGGTGCTCGAGGCGCAGAACCGCCGCATCCAGGAAGCGGCACGCCTGAAGAGCGAGTTCGTCGCCAATATGTCGCACGAGCTGCGCACGCCGTTGAACTCGATCGTTGGCTTCGCCGAGCTGATCGCCGACGCGCGCTTTGGTCCGCTGCCGGCGCGCTACCAGGAGTTCGCGCGGGTGATGCACTCGAGTGCCGAACACCTGATGCAGCTGATCAACGACATTCTCGACCTGGCGAAAGTCGAGTCCGGAAAGATCGACTTTCAACCGGAACCGGTCGATCTCCGGCAGGCCATCATGGAAGCGGTGACGATCGTCAGCGGGTTGGCGGCGAAGAACAGCATCGCCATCACGTCTGAGATCGACGACGAACTGAAGGTCGTGCACCTCGATCCCGTCAGGCTGAAGCAGGTGCTGTACAACTATCTGTCGAATGCAATCAAGTTCACCAACGCTGGCGGGCGCATCGTGGTCCGCGTTCGTCCCGCGGGGGACAATGCCTTCCGCATCGAGGTGGAGGATACGGGCATCGGCATCAAGGCCGAGGATCGGCACCGGCTGTTCGTCGAGTTCCAGCAGCTCGATTCGAGTACCGCGAAGAAATTCCCAGGCTCGGGTCTCGGCCTGGCGTTGACACGGCGGCTGGTGGAGGCGCAGGGAGGCACCGTCGGCGTGCAGAGCGTCTTCGGATCGGGCAGCACGTTCTCCGCCATCCTGCCGCGCCGAGTCACCATCGCGCGAGCGGACATCGCGTCGCCCGCGCCGGCGGTCGCCGCCCGCTCATGAAAACCGTCCTCGTCGTTGACGACGATCCCGTGAGCCTGTCGCTGGTCGAGAACGTACTCGCCGCCGAGGGCTACGAGGCACGGACGGCGACGACGCCGGCGAAGGCGCTCGAGATTCTCGCCGTCTGGAAGCCGGACGTCATCCTGCTCGATATCCAGTTCCACGGACTCGAGAACGGCTTGGAGTTCGCGCGCCGTCTCAAGTCGAACGTCGCGACGCGGGCGACGCCGATCGTGGCGTTCACCGCGTACGGGGACCGCTGGTCGGAAGCGGAGACCAAGGCGGCTGGCTGCGACGCCTTCCTGGAGAAGCCGATTACCGCGAAGATGCTCGCCGACGCCGTGCGCGCCGCGCTCGAGCGCACCAGTTAGGGGCGCCGGTTCACTTCGCCTGCAGGTGGCGGCGGATGATACCGGGCAGTTCGCGCGTGCTCACCGGTTTCGAGAGGAACTCGACGAAGCCGGCTTCACGCGCGCGTTGCGCGTCCCCCGCCTTGCCGTAGGCCGTGATGGCGATGACGGGAATGTTCGCCGTCGCCGGGTCGGCTTTCAATTGCCGCGTCAATTCCCATCCGTCGCTCTCGGGCAACTGGATGTCCATGAGAATGAGCGCCGGCAGGCACGTCTTCAGCACGTCGAACATCGTCGCGCCGTTGACCGCGACCTGCACTTCGAAGCCTTCCGCTTCGAGGAGCGCGCGCGCCAGCATCAGGTTCGGCATGTCGTCGTCGACGACAAGGATCGTGACCGCGCCGGCCGCGTCGGCGTATTCACGCTGTGGGACGCCATCTTCCGGCGCCGCGTCATCGTCATCGGGTGTCGAGATGAACAGCGGAAGAGGTTCGATTGTGCGCTCGTGGAGACACGACAACATCGACCTACTGTAACAGAGTTGCGTGGGGCACATGTCAATCCGCGCCGCGCGCCGCGTTCGAGCTGATCGGAGGCGGCAGCGCGGCATGCGCCGTGCAGCGGTCGTCGCTTCCGGTCGCGTTGCGCGCATCATCGATCACCGCGCCCGTTGGAGGATGCATGTATCACCACGTGAAGAAATTGATGTACACCGTCCGCGTCGACACGCCGGACCCGGCGTTCGGCAACATGTTGCTCGAGCAGTTCGGCGGCGCCAACGGCGAGCTCGCCGCAGCGATGCAGTATTCGATACAGGGGCTCAACTGCGAGGACGCGGAGCGGAAAGACCTGCTGATGGACATCGGCACGGAGGAGCTCAGCCATCTGGAAATCGTCGGCGCGCTCGCACGGCTGCACCTCAAGCCGCTGAAATTCGATCGCGAGGCGGCGGAGAGCGATCCGCTGATCGCCATCGCCGGCGGCGGAGGCGTCAATCTCTTCAACTCGCAAGGCAACCCGTGGACGGCGGACTATCTCAAGATCACCGGCGAGCTCGACGTCGACCTGCGCAGCAACATCGCCGCCGAAGCGCGCGCCAAGATCGTCTACGAGCGGCTGATCAACTTCACGGACGACGCCGGGACGAAGGACGCGCTGCAGTTCCTGATGACGCGCGAGATCACGCACATGAAGGCCTTCACCTTCGCGCTGGAAAGCATGAACAAGCCGCGCTTCATGATTGGCAAGATCCCGCCGACGCCGCGGCTGGTCGATCAGTTCTTCAACGACTCCACCGGCTCCGGCGAAGACGGGGAGATCGACGCCACGGGTCCGTGGAACGAAGGCGGTGACTGGGAGCGCGTGGAGGCGCCGGCGTTCCAGGCGTTGCACGGCGAGGCGTCCGAACAGGGCGCCGCGGTAGACGATCGCAGCACCAGCAGCGCGGACGATCCGGAGGGACTCGAGCAGCTCCTCGTCGAGCATTTGCGCGATCTGCTCAATGCCGAAGGGCAGCTGGTGAAGGCCTTGCCGAAGATGGTCAAGGCGGCGAACGCGGAATCGCTGCAGTTCGCGCTCGAGACGCACCTCGAGCAGACCAAAGGGCATGTCGAACGGCTGAAGGAGGTGTTCACGCTGCTCGGCACCGCGCCGAAGGGGAAAGAGTGCGCGGGGATGGCCGGCCTGCTCGAAGAGGGCAGCGAAGTGATGGACGAAGGGAAGGACATGGAGCCCGCCGCCGCCGACCTCGCGCTGATCGCCGCTGCGCAGAAGGTCGAGCACTACGAGATCTCCGCCTACGGCACGGCGCGCGCGCTGGCCGGCCAGGCGGGTCTGCCGGGCGTGGCCGAGCTCCTCGGCATGACGCTGGCCGAAGAAGAGATCTCGGACAACCTGCTGACGCAGATTGCCCGCGAACTGATGTCGGAAGCGCGCATCGGCCTGACCAAATCGCCGAAGCGCGGCAAGGCGGCGCCGCAGCGCTGACGGACGAACGCAGCGGGCGATGCGCCCGCTGCGTCCTCACGGTTCGAATGTCCGCTGGTGCCGGGACGTCTGCTGCCGCTTACCAGCGCGATTCGCGGCGCTGACGCCCGCCGGCGCCGCCGGTGTTCGCGCGCGGCGTCATCGGCTTCGCCTCGTTCACGGTGAGGCTGCGGCCGCCGTAGGCGTGGCGGTCGAGTTCGCTGATGGCGCGCCGCGCGCCGTCCACGTCGCTCATCTCGACGAACGCGAACCCGCGCGCCTGGCCGGTCGCCCGATCGCGAACGAGGTTGACCGTGCTCACGGGGCCGACGCTCTCGAACAGCGCCTGCAGATCGGATTCGGTGGTTTCGTACGGCAGATTGCCGACGTAGAGTTTGGTGCTCATGAACTACTCCTGCATCTCGACGGATGCGGTGAACTCTGATGGCAGGCTCGAGCGGAATGCTCGGCGACGAAACGCAGGAGAGACGAGAAACTCGGTCTGATGCGGAAGTCCGGATGCGCAGCTGTCAGAAGGCTCTACCAGAGTAACACACCCACGTCGCCTCCACACCTGACGCGCACGGGTCTCCCCTGTTTGCCGGATGTCGCCGCCGATCGCCAGGCGCTAGGCTGAGATCGAAGACTCGGAGGTCATCGATGCGCTTCAGTACCTGGCCCGTCGCGGCCGTCGGACTCGGCAGTCTGCTCGCTCTGATCGTCGTGGCGATGGTGACGACCTCGCGCAAGGCGCAGGATATCTATACGCAGCTCGATCAGCTGAACGCGCATCACCACGAAGTGGACGCCAAGCTGCGGCGCCTGCGCTCCGACGTCAACCTGTCCGGGATCTTCGTGCGCGACTACCTGCTCGACATCTCGCGCGAGCACGCGCCGGAATACCGGCAGCGCCTCGCCGAGTTCCGCGACGGAAACATGGCGACGCTGTCGGAGCTGCGCGCGCTCGCGCCGCCGCATCAGGGGCAGATCCACAACCTGCAGGAACAGCTCGACGCCTACTGGGAGACGTTCGATCCGCTCTTCGACTGGACGATCGGCGAGAAGATCTTCCACGGCGGCACGTTTCTCCGCCGCGCCGTCGTCCCGCGCCGCGACGCGGTGCTGGCCATCGCGCAGGAAATCGAGGAGCTCAACAACGCCAATCTCGCCGAGCAGCGCGCCGAGGTGACGCGCCGGCAGCTGGCATTCGCCCACGACCTCCACGTGTTGACGTGGCAGGCCGTGTTGCTCGGCCTGGCCGTGGCGCTGACCGTCGTCTTTCGTCTTCGCGTCGCCGAACACCGGTCGGTGGAGCAGCGTCTCGTCGCGGAACGCGCGGAACGCGAGATGCGCGAGCTCTCGCAGCGGCTGGTCGCGACGCAGGAAGAAGAACGGCGGCATCTCTCGCGCGAGCTGCACGACCATGTCGGCCAGGTGTTGACGGCGCTGCGGATGGAGCTCGGGCGCATCGAACGACATCGGCCCGCCCACGATGCGCGTCTGGCGACGGCCGTCGCCGAGGCCAAGCAGCTCGTCGACAAGATGTTCCGCACGGTCCGCGATCTGGCGCTCGGGCTGCGGCCGAGCATGCTCGACGACCTCGGCCTGCGTGCCGCGCTGGAATGGCACATCCGCGACATTTCACGCCGCTACGGCGTCGAAGTGGAGTTGAGCGTCGACGGCGATCTCGCGACCCTGCCCGATCGCTACCAGACGTGCGTCTATCGCGCGGTGCAGGAAGCGCTCACCAATTGCGTCCGCCACGCGAAAGCGAAAACCATCACCGTCGTCGTCGCCGCCGACGCGCGAACGTTGTCGATTTCGATCGCCGACGACGGCATCGGGTTCGTGCCGGCGCGGCGCCACGACGGCCTCGGGCTGCGCGGCATCGAAGAGCGGGTGAAGGAGGTTGACGGCACGCTGACGATCCGCAGCGAGCCCGGCCGCGGCACCACGCTGGCGATGCGCCTGCCGTTGCCCGTGCCTCTCGCGGAGACGCGTCTTGCGCGTGTTGCTGGCTGACGATCACGGCATCGTCCGTCGCGGCCTGCGCGCCATCCTCGAGGAGGCCGGGCACGTCGTCGTCGCCGAGGCCGCGGACGGCCTCGAGGCGGCGCGGCTGTGCGAGGAGCACAAGCCGGAGCTGATGATCGTCGATATCGGCATGCCGAAGCTGAGCGGCATCGAGGTGTCGGCGCGGGCGCAGAAGATGGAGCCGCCGCCCGCGGTGATCATCCTCAGCATGCATTCGGACGAGTCGTACATCATCCGCGCGCTCGGTGCCGGTGCGCGCGCGTATCTGCTGAAGGATGCGACGGACGAGGATCTGCTGCCGGCGGTGCGTGCCGTGGCGGCAGGGAAGCCGTTCTTCAGCCCGGCGGTCGCGGCGGTCCTGGTCGAGGATTACGTCAGGACGCTGCAGAAGCGCGGTCTCGCGGATTCGTACCACCTCCTCACCGATCGCGAGAAGGAGATTCTGCACCTGCTCGCGGAAGGACGGACGAACAAGGAAGTGGCGTCGCTGCTCGACGTCGGGGTGTCCACCGTGGAAACGCATCGCGCCAACCTGATGCAGAAGCTGAATCTTCACAACACCGCGGAGATCGTCCTCTACGCGGTGCGCAAGGGCATCATCGTCTGACCGCCTCCCCCTGAAAACAGGCGTTCCTCCCCCCTGCGTCGGATGGCCCGCGTCCGCCCCATGCGGTCTACTCGAACCATGAGCCGCAACAACGGAACGACAGTGTCGCTGACGACGGGTTGGAACGACTGGCACTGGGCCAATGCACCGCTCGCCGCCTTGCGCGACGTCCACTGGCGCCAGCCGGCGGGAGCGCCACGGCCGATCGTGCACGCCTATATCTCGTGTTCGGCGGTCACCGACGGTGAGCTGTCGCATCGGTGCGCCGCCGCATCGAGACCGCATGACGTGCTCGTGTGCGTGCTGCGCCGCCATAATCTGCCGGCGGCCTATACGGCGCTGGCGCGCCAGGCTGATTTGGCGCGGGTGCTGCGATGAGCGGCGCACGGCTCATCATCGCCTCCAACCGGTTGCCGCTGACCATTCATTCGACCGCGCAGGGAGTGCATCTGACGCCGAGCAGCGGCGGACTGGCGACCGGACTGCGTCCCTGGCACGAGCGAACGGGGGGTCTCTGGTTCGGGTGGCCGGGCGACGTGATGGATGCGAGCACGTCGCGTGCGGAGATTGAGCTGACGCTGCGGGCAAACGGGATGGCGCCGGTCTATTTGTCGCAGGCGCTGGTGGACGGCCACTATCACGGCTTCGCCAACCGCGTCTTGTGGCCGCTGTTTCACTACGCGGTGGACCGCATGCCGATTGACGCGGCCGGCTGGGACGCATACGAAGCCGTGAACGCGGCGTTCGCCGAGCAAATCGCGCGCGAATATCGGCCGGGCGACATCGTCTGGGTGCATGACTACCATTTGATGCTGCTGCCCGCGCTGCTGCGCGCGCGCGTGCCGCACGCGCGCATCGGGTTCTTTCTCCACGTTCCGTTCCCCTCCTCCGAGGTGTTCCGCCTGCTCCCCTGGCGGCGCGAGGTGCTCGACGGCCTGCTTGGTGCCGACCTGATCGGGTTCCATACGTTCGGCTACATGCGTCATTTCCTGACGTCGCTCCTGCACATCGCCGGCATCGAGGCCGACGTGGACCGTGTGCGCGCCGGAGATCGCGAGGTGGCGGTCGGCGTCTTCCCGATGGGCATCGACGCCGCCGGGTTTGCGGCGCGTGCCGCAGAGAGCGAGGTGTGTGCGCGCGTTGACGCGATCCGGCAGGAAGCCGCGGGCCGCCGCATCGTGCTCGGCGTCGATCGCCTCGACTACACGAAAGGTATTCCGCGGCGCATCGAGGCGCTCGCGCGGTTGCTCGACCGCGAGCCGATGCTGCGCGACAGCATGCGCTACATCCAGGTTGCCGTACCCTCGCGCGGCGATGTCGATGCATACCGCCAGTTTCGACGCGAGGTGGACGAGCTCGTCGGACGGACCAACGGCGCCTACGGGACGATGCAGTCGCTGCCGATTCACTACGTCCATCAGTCCGTGAGCGCGCACGAACTCGCCGCGTTGTATCGTGCCGCGGACGTGATGGTCGTCACCCCGGTGCGCGACGGGATGAATCTCGTGGCCAAGGAGTTTGCCGCCTCGCGCATCGACGAGGACGGCGTGCTCGTGCTGAGTGAGTTTGCCGGCGCCGCCAACGAGCTTCAGGGCGCCTTGACCGTCAATCCCTACGACGTCCCGGCGATGGCGGACGCCATCGGCCGCGCATTGGCGATGCCGGCAGCCGAGCGCCGCGCGCGGATGCGCACGCTGCGCGGCCGCGTGATACAGCACGATGTGTTCGCGTGGGCGGATCGGTTTATCCGCCGGCTCGAGCAGGTGCGGCCGGCGGCGGCCGCGCCACGCCGGCCGCGGCCGGAACCGTCGCTCGCGATCGCCTTTGCGGAGATCCGGCGCACGCGGCCCCTCCGCCTGCTGCTCGACTACGACGGGACGCTCGTGCCGATCGCCCGCGCTCCGGAGCTGGCCGTTCCCGACGACGAAGTGCTGCTGCTGCTCGACGATCTGTCGTCGTCACGCGGCATCGCGGTGGACATCGTGAGCGGGCGGCCGCGGGAGTTCCTCGAGCGGTGGTTCGGCGATCTCGGGGCGTCGCTCTGGGCGGAGCACGGTTTCTGGCATCGCCGCGCCGGTGGCGCGGCCTGGCACGGCGCGTCCGCGGTGAACCTCGATTGGATGGAACGGATCACGCCGATCCTCGACCAATTCACCGCCGATACGCCCGGTGCGCGCCTCGAGGTCAAGTCGGCATCGCTCGCCTGGCATTACCGTGAAGCGCCGCGTGAGTTCGGACGGCGCCAGGCGAACGAGTTGCGCCTGGTGCTGGGAACCATGCTGCGCAACCAGCCGGTGGCCGTGCTGGAAGGGAAGTGCGTGATCGAGCTGCGGCTGCGCGGCGTCGGTAAGGCGGCGATCGGGGAGCGCATTCGGCGCGAAGACACCCACACCGACATCGTCGCGATTGGCGACGACAAGACCGATGACGAGCTGTTCCGTGCGCTCGGACCCGAGGCGATGACCGTGGCCGTCGGCGGGGCCGCGTCCTCCGCGCGATTCCGCCTCGCCGACGTCCGCGCCGTCCGGCGCTTGCTGGCGTCGTTACTGGAACCGGCGTCCCTCGACGTCGATCGGGGGCATGGCGAGGACCGCATCGTGATGGCGTAAGGCGCGCCACACAACTGTCACACACGTCGGGGCGACGATCCGGCTAGTCTTATGCCGATGCGCCTCGCGTTCGCGTTCGCACTTTGCGTCGCAGCGATGATGTTGGCAACGACGACGATCACGGAGGAGCGGATCTCGGCGCTCCCGCGTGAAGCAACGGCGGCGGCGGCCGCCTACGCGCCGGCGCGGGTCGCGCTCGGGCGGCTCCTGTTCTGGGACCCGGTGCTGTCGGGGAACAGCGACGTCGCGTGTGCGACGTGCCATCATCCGGCTTTCGCCTACACCGACGGACGCGATCTCTCCCTCGGCACGAACGCGCTGGGCCTCGGACCCGCGCGGCACGGTGCTGAGGGACGGACGATCGCGCCCGTGCGGCGGAACAGCCCGACCTTGCTGAACGTCGCGTTCAATGGACTGACGCTCGACAGGGTCGGCGACAGCGCCAGCGCGCCGATGTTCTGGGACCTGCGCGTGCGCAGCCTCGAGCGCCAGGCGCTCGAACCGATGAAGGCGCATGACGAGATGCGCGGCGACGCGTATTCCGAACGTGACGCCGTCACGCTCGTCGTCACGCGCCTGGCCGCGAACGCCGAGTATCGCCGGTTGTTCGCGGCGGCATTTACCGATCGCTCGCCGGTGAACGCGGCCAACCTCGGCCGGGCGATTGCGTCGTTCGAGCGCACGCTGGTCGCGCCGAACAGCCCGTTCGATCGCTACATGCGCGGTGAAGCCGGCGCGATGACCGACGAACAGATCCGCGGAATGGAGCGCTTCGAATCCGCGGGCTGCGCCAACTGCCACAGCGGCTCGATGTTCTCCGACTTTGCGCCGCACGTCCTCGGCGTGCCGGACCATCCTGCGCTCGCCGAGCCGGACACGGGCGCCGGCGGCTACGCCTTCCGCACGCCGTCGCTGCGCAACGTCGGCCTCACCGCACCTTACATGCACAACGGCGTCTTCGCCTCACTCGACGACGTGCTCGCGTTTTATCGGCGGGTGAATGTCGGACGGGGGCGGGGCGGACGCGGCCGGTTCGGCGGCGCCGCGCGCGGCATCAACGCCAACGTGCCGCGGGACGCACTGGACCCGCTGCTGCGTCAACTCAACCTGCGCGGCCGCGGCCAGCGCGACATCGTCGCGTTCCTGCAGGCGCTCGACGATCCGGACTTCGATCGCACCATCCCGGCGCGGGTGCCGAGCGGCTTACCGGTGGGTGGACGCATCGCGCCGTAGGCGCCTCACGCATCACGGCACCGAGGACGCGTTCGGCACGTGCCGCAGCTTGTCCGGGTTGCGCACGACGTAGAGGACCCGGATCACCCCATCCTCGATCTCGAAGGCCGAGGTCTGCACCGCGCCTTCCGCGCTGTAGACGATCACGCCGGGCAGGCCGTTCACGGGAGCAAAGCGCAGCGAGAAGCCGTCGCGCCAGCCTTTGCGCGCGGCGCCGATGAGGAAGCGCCCCGCGTGATCGGCACCCTCGATGACGTTCAGTGCCGCCGCCACCTTGCCGCCGCCGTCCGTCACGACGCGCACGTCGCCGGCGAGCAGCTGCGTCAGCGCATCGAGGTCGCCCGAGCGGGTCGCGTCGATGAAGGCGGTCATCAGCGCCGCGTGCTTCGGATCGATGTCACGCGCATGGCTCGGCACCGTCGCGCCGCGCGGCCTCGTCTCGCGAACGTGTGTCCGCGCGCGGGCGGCGAGCTGCCGGCACGCGGCCTCGGTGCGCTCGAGCGCCGCCGCCACCTCCGCGAACGAGAAGTCGAACACGTCGTGCAGCAGGAACGCGGCGCGTTCGAGCGGCGAGAGGCGATCCAGCGTCAACAGGAGCGCAATCGACAGGTCCTCGGCCAGCTCCGTGTGGTTGTCGGGCGCCAGCGCGGCGCTGTCGACGACCGGCTCGGGCAGCCAGGGACCGACGTACTCCTCGCGGCGCGCGCGCGCCGATGTCAGCACGTCGAGGCAGAGACGCGTGGTCGTGGTCATGAGGAACGCTCTCGGGTCCGTCACTCTCGTGCGGTCGGTCGCATGCCAGCGTAAGTAGGTGTCCTGCACCACGTCCTCGGCATCCGCCATCGAGCCGAGCATGCGGTAGGCGAGGCCGAGCAGCCGCCGCCGGAACGGCTCGAACGTGGCAGCGGGATCGGACATCGCGCTCGCGGTGCTCACGCCGTTCGTGCCGCGGCGCCGCCGGCGCCGGCCTGTCCGCCGCGCAGCGCCGATACCGCCCCTGTGGGCCGGCCGTGATCGAACATCACCGGCGTGCCGTCAACGACGATCCGCGTGCAGGCGTGGCCGCGGCCGAGTGCGTATTTCACCGTGGGATAGAGACGCGCTGCCGTAATGGCGAAGGCGACGCTGACGAGCGCGCGCGGGCCGAAGCGCTGGACCAGGGCGTTGCGATACGTGTCGGCGGACGCGTCGCGTGCGAGCGTTGCACGGGTGAAGGTCCAGACCAGTGCCACGGCCGGCGGCATTGCCTCGGCGTCGTCGGTCAGCACGGCGCGCAGCACCGGCGGCGGAACGCCGGCGCGTTCGGCCATGGCCACGGCCAGTTGCGTGCAGGGGCCGCAGTCCTCGTGCCGCACGGCGGTAATGCCCGCCGCGTACCAGGCGTCGAGCGGCAGGTCGCGCCGGAACCGTCCCAGCGCGGTGGCGCGCGCAAACAGCCATGCCGCGCGCGGGCTCGCCTCGATGATGTCGCGCATGTAGCCGGCGTCGTAGTCCCACTCGCGCTCGAACCTGCCAATCGTCTTCCGCAGGGCCCATCTGATCATGTCACCCCTCCCGTATTCATCCGGTGAGACGGGATAGCGCCCCGGAATGTGACATGCCCGGTTGATCCAGCAAACGTCGCGAAATCGATTGCGTCGCCGCCTCGTGCTCGATTAGGCTTCGCCTGCTGTTACTCCCCACGAGCATGCGCCGCTTCGCCGCCGCCGCGTTTCTCTACGTCGTGTTGACCGTCGCCCTGTCGTGGCCGTTGCCGCTCCACCTCGGCACGCACCTCACCGGGCCGCCCGGCGGCGACACCGGCGTCTACGTGTGGAACCAGTGGGTGTTCCGTCACGAGCTCGTGGAGCAGCACCGCCTGCCGCTGTTCACCAGCGAGATCTTCGCGCTGTCGTCGCCGGCGAACCTGTCGCTGCACAACTACACGATCTTTCAGGACATCGTCGCGTTGCCGCTCCAGCAGGTGTTGGGCGTCGTGGCGACGTTCAACGTCGTCTATCTGCTGATGATCGTGCTGAATGGGTGCGCGATGTTCGCGCTCACCTTTCACGTCACGCGCCGCACCGCCGAGTCGTGGCTCGCCGGCGCGCTGTTTTCGTGGTCGCCGTGGATGGCGACCCGCGGCACCGGGCATTTCAGCCTCGTCGCGGCCGCACCGTTGCCCATCTTCGTCCTGCTGCTGCTGGTCCTCAAGGAGCGCGGACGGATACGCGATGCGGTGGCGCTGGGGGTGACGGTCTGCTGGGCCGCCACCACGGATCCGTATTACGCGATCTACTGCGTGATGATCGCCTGCCTCTTCCTCGCCTGGCACACGGTGCGCGTCACCAATGCCGCCGCCAGTGACTGCGCGCCGTCGCGGTCGATCGACGCGCTGATCGCCTGCGTTGCCGGCTTCGCGGCGTCGCTTCTCATTGCCGGTGGATGGCGGGTCTCGATCCTCAACAGGCAATTGTCGGCACACCGTCTCTACACGCCGATGTTGCTGCTGACCGTTCTCGTGCTGGCGCGCGTGCTGTGGCCGTATCGCCGCATGGCGCTGTCGATCGACCGCGCCGAGCTGTTGCGCTTCGCGCGCGCGACGTCGGTGGCGGCGGTCGTGTCGGCCGTGATGTTGTCGCCGGTGTTGTACGCCGTCGGCGTGCGGATCCGGAACAACGGCTTCGAATCGTCGCGCATCCTGTGGCGCAGCAGCCCGCCGGGCGTGGACCTGCTCGCATTTCTCGCGCCCAACCCGAACCATCTGCTCGCTCCCGCCGTGCTCCGCGCCTGGCTGACGCCGCGGCCGGACATGTATGTGGAGAACGTGGCGTCGTTGCCGCTCCTCGCGCTGCTCGTCCTCGCCGTCGCCGCGCGCGGCGGATGGCGGCCACCGCGCTTCTGGCTCGTGCTGACGGGATTGTTCGCCCTGTTCGCGCTCGGGCCATTCGTGCACGTCGGCGGCATCAACACGGACGTTCCCGGCCCGTGGGCGATCGTCCGTTATTTCCCGCTGTTCAGATTGGCCCGCACGCCGGCGCGGTTCGCTGTCGTCGCCACGATGGGGCTGTCGATGCTCTTCGCCGGTGCGCTGGCAGCGGCGGTCGATCGGCGCCCGCGGCATCGCCGCCTGCTGCTCGCTGCCGTCGGCGCATTGCTGCTCCTCGAACTGGTGCCGGCGCCACGCCCGTTGTATTCGGCCGCCGTTCCCGCGTTTTACGATCGTGTCGCCGCCGATCGCCGCGACGTGCGCCTCCTCGAGCTTCCGTTCGGGGTGCGTGACGGCACCTTCAGCGTCGGCGACTTCACCGCCCGGTCGCAGTTCTACCAGACCGTCCACGGCAAGCCGCTGATCGGCGGATATCTGTCGCGCATCGCACGCCGCCGCGTCGCCGATGTCCACAGCGACCCGATGCTGGACGCGCTGGCTCGTCTGAGTGAAGGAGGCGCGCTCGACGACGCGCAGCGCCAACGGCTGATCGATGACGGCGGATCGTTCATCCAGCGGTCGCGCATTGGCTACGTCGTCATCGATCGTACGCGCTCGTCGGAGCCGCTGCGCCTGTTTGCGGTGCGCGCGTTGCGCCTCCACCGTCTCGACGGTGACGACGGCGCCGACCTCTATGTGCCGCTGAGCGACTGACCGCGCATCTGCCGGACGTCGACCAGCATCTGCAGCAGCGTGTCGATGTCGTCCTGCGTGTCGAGGTGGTACTGGGCGCGTGACTTGTGCTCGCTGCCGACGCGGATCGTCAGCAGTCTCTCTGGATACACGGAGGCGAAGGCGTCCTCGTCGGTCTCGTCGTCGCCGACGTAGATGGCGCTGTCACAGGCGAACCACCGGCATGCCTGGCCGAGCGCGATGCCTTTGTTGCCGGCGTTGCGCGGCAGCAGGCTGACGGCTTCCGTTCCGCCGATGGCGCGCGCGTCCGGCAGCTCCGCCAGGATGCGATCGATCGCCTCGATGACGCGGCGTTTGTCCTTCGCCTGCCGGTAATGCACGGTGAGCGAGTAGCGTTTGTCCTCGATCAGGACGCCGGGATCGGCGGGCAGCTCCTGTTCGAGGCGCGCGGCCCAGGCCGTCACCGGCGGCAACGTGGACGTGCCGGGCTGCGGCGGCTCGAGCCCGTGATTGCCGAACAGGAACCAGACCGGAATGCCGTCGAGCCGTTCCGACAAATCGTCGAGCGCGCGGCCCGAGATGACCACGCACGGATAAAGCGCGGCGGCGCGCGTCAACAGCTCACGCGTCGTCCGGCGCATCCGTGGTGCCGTCGGCGTCTGCGCGATCGGCACCAGCGTGCCGTCGTAGTCGAAGGCGAGCAGTACGTTGGCGTGGGCGAAGCCGGCCAGCACCGTGCGCGGCGCGTCGGCGAAGATCATCTGCATCCGCGGTGAATCTCGTCCTGGACCCACCATACGGGTCCGCGGCCGCGGAGGGAATACCGTCTGGACACTACTCTGCGGTTCTGCCGAGGGCGCCGGCGGCGGGGCAAGCGCCGCCGGCATGGCAAAGGACGCGAGGCGGTGACTAATGCTGGGCGACGGACTCGGATTGCTGGACGGCCGTCGTCAACGGCGCGGCCGCCGGCGACGGTGAATGCGACATGTCGATGACGAACGTGCCGGAGGCGACGGCCAGGTTCTTGGCAAACGCCCCTCGATACAACGCGTAAATATCCTGGCTCTCGGACGGGAACGCGTCGTAAATCGGTTTCAGCAGCGTGTAGTCCGCGCCGGCGATGACAGGAGAGATGACGTGGACGTAGGCGACGGTGCCGTCGGGTAGCGGCTCGCTCATCTTCATCACACGCCAGCCCGCGGCCTGTTGCTTGCGCACGGGGTCGTCGGATTTCTGCAGCGCGTCCCGCAGCCGCGCGAGCACCTTTTCGTAATCCGCGGTCTTGTCGGGCTTGATGGCGACGGTCCACAGCGCGATGTCGCCGCTGAAGTGAAGCCCGGTAGCGGCAGTATCGTCGCCGGCCGCCTGGACTCCCAGGCGATAGGCGAAGACCGCCACGGCCACGAGCACGATCGTCCACGCGAGATGTTTTCGCAGCATGCGCACACAGTACTGGCGCACCGCGAACCGACGCCATCCGTCAGGCGCTGTATTAGTGGCGTCGCGGTTACCGGATTCGCCAGTCTGTCGTTGACTACCTGTGCGCCGATTCTTCGCCGGTGACCGGCGCCTCGAGACGAGTCTTGACGCGCTCCAGGTATTCGACGACGGCGCCGCGCGCGTGCCGCTGGACGATGCGGCGCGTGATGCCGCCCATGACCCCGTCGAACGCGTCAACCCGCGAGCGGTTCAGATACACGACATAGGTTGCGGGGCCGACCGACGTGTCGTCGTCTACGAGCACCGTCAACGAGAGCGACGAGTCGAAGAAGCGGGACGCGTAGATTTGTTTCGATGCAGCCACGTAGGCGGCGGGCGAGCCGGGCGGCGTCTGCACGATCAGCATGTCGGTGACGGTGACCACTTGCGCCGACCCGATCTGCTCCTTCGACCAGTAGATGACGTCTCGCAGCGGGGGGACCGCCTGCGGATGCTCGAGGAGGTTCCGCCGCAGCACCGGGAACTCGGGCAGCACGCGGTCGCTCGCGACGAGCTTGGGGAACTCGTCCGCGAGCGAGAGTTGCGGTGTGGTGTCCGCATAACTCATGAGCGCCGCGTTACCCTCCGCGCGGTAGCGATTGACGTACTGCACGAGGGCGTGGCGGAACCATTCGTCTACGCGCTGGCTCCCGTCGCCGCCAAGCGACCGCGCTTCGCTGATCAGGTCGGACGACAGCCGCATGTCGCATTCGCCCACGGCGCAGGACCGCAGCGCCTTCAGCGCCGAGCCGTCGAGCGTCAACTGGCGCACGTCGTCCGGGCGCGGCGGGGTGCTGAACACGCCAATCTGCAGCACCTTCCGATCGCGCTTGAAATGCACGATATCCGCGAGACGGTCGGCATATTCGCGCGCGCTGATGTCGATGCGTACGCCGCCGAGCAGCGCGATCTCGCGGCGGTCGGAGGCGGGAAGCACGCGCGCCACGGCCTCCCCACGCGCGATGTTGTTCAGCTGATCGGCGGTGAAGCCGAAGGTGCGCTGCAGGAACGTGCGCGCGCCGCCGCCGTCGGCCGAGGCCATCGCGCCAATGCAGACGACCATCAATGCCACCGCGAACCGTCTCATGCCTCCCGGGAGTGCAATCGACCGGCCGCCCGGACGGCGCGTCGCGACGCTCAGCTAAACCCGCATCACCGCCGCCGCGCGAACTTGTATGGCCCGGTGATGTGAATTTCGACGAGGTCCGTCGCGGCGCCCTTGTCGTCGACGATGAACTCGTAGCCGAGCCCGGCGCCTTCGAACCGCGTCTGGGAGCGGGGCACGAGCGGGCGTGCCGCGTTCGGATCCAGGCCGATGGCGCCGAGGCCGCCTTCGATGTCGCCGCCGCCGACGAACTTGGCGAGCAGCTCGCCGTTCGACAGCGTCACTTCGATCGTACGCTGCTGTCCGCCGTAAACGCCGGTGTAGACGCCGACGTAGCGGGCGAGCACATCGGGAGGCACGGTCACGACCGCGGCGTCCGACGTCGCCCAGTGTTCGCTGCTCCGTTCGCAGACCTGCTCCAGCATCTCGGTATCCGCCGCCAGCGCCATCGTCGTCTTGAAGCCCCAGGGCTTCGCGTAGGCGCCGGGATCGGTATAGGTCACCTCCAACTCGAGGTGACCGAAGTCCACGCGCCGGTAGCGCTCGGTCGTGCGCAGCGCCTCCGTGTGCGAGACGCCGTAGCGGCTCGTCCATGTCTTGTCGTTGAAGCCGGTGCTGTCGACGACCAGCGTGTCGCCGTCCCAGTGGCCGACGGAATATCCCATCCAGCTCGGAGCGGGACTGGTTTCGAGCTGGCGGCCATCCATGTTGATGACGCGATAAGTGAGGTCGTCGTTGAGGATGGCGATGGCTGTCGGCGTCTGCAGCATGCGCTTCCAGCCGCCGAACCGTTCCGCCTCGGGGCCGCTCGGCAGGCACTCGTACATCGGCCGCGTCTTGTAGTACTCACGCTGCCGCTCGCCCACGCGGTCGAGCACCCATGGCTGCAGGTTGGCGGGATCGGGCCGTGCGGGAATCGTCGGGCCGTTCCACACGCCGCTCAAGTCAGGCTTGCCGTCCGGGCCCCTGGGAGCGGGCGCGGTGAGGTTCGGGGCGCCGTCCGCCTTGCGTGGAATGCCCGGCGTCTTCCAATCGAGCCACTGGGCGGCGGCGGGCGTGGTCACCGTCATCAGAGCGAGCGCCGCGAGCAACAGCCGCATAGAGCCTCCAGACGTCATGTCGCCGGTATTCGACGGCCGGATGGTAGCATTCCGGGCGCGGAAGCAGAACGCCGCGGGCGCACGCATGGCCACGCGGTGCCACGGATCCATGACGCCACATCCGATCAGCCGTTTTCCCGTGCCCGCGCTCGACGAACTGCCGGACGACATCCGCCAGCGGATTCTCGCCGTGCAGGAGAAAGCGGGGTTCGTTCCCAACGTATTCCTCGCGCTGGCCTACCGGCCCGATGAATTCCGCGCCTTTTTCGCGTATCACGACGCGTTGATGGACAAGCCCGGCGTTCTGTCGAAGGCCGAGCGCGAGATGATCGTCGTCGCGACGAGCAGCTTGAACCAGTGTCAGTACTGCGTCGTCGCCCACGGGGCGATTCTGCGCATCCGGGCGAAGGATCCGCTCATCGCGGACCAGGTGGCGGGCAACTACCGCAAGGCTGACATCACGCCGCGGCAGAAGGCGATGCTCGATTTCGCGGTGAAGGTATCGCAGGAGGCGTTCAACGTCGGCGACAGCGACTTCGACGCGCTGCAGGCGCACGGCTGGTCCGAGGACGACGCCTGGGACATCGCCGCGATCGCTGCGTTCTTCAGCCTCTCGAACCGGCTGGCGAACGCGATCAGCCTGCGGCCGAACGCCGAGTTCTACACGATGGGGCGGTAATCAGACGCACAGCGCATCGGCGCAGCGCTGCGCCACCTTCAGCGTCAGCAGATCGTCGGCGCGCGTCCGTCCGAGGTTGACCGCCGCGATCGGCTTGCCCGCGTCCGCCATCGCCTTGACGAAGCGGTAGCCGGAATAGACCATCAGCGACGAGCCGACGACGAGCATCGCGTCGGACGCGTCGACTGCCGCCATCGCCCGCTGTACTCGTTCGGGCGGCACGCCCTCGCCGAAGAAGACCACGTCGGGCTTCAGCACGCCGCCGCACGCGGCGCACGGCGGGACGTCGAAGGTATCGAACGACACGCCGTCGAGATCCGCGTCGCCGTCGGGCGCGTCGAGCGCGTCGAGCCGTGCGACGGCCGGGTTGCGGCGCTCGAGCTCGCGCTGCAGCTGTTCGCGCGGACTGCGCCGCCCGCATCCCAGGCAGCGGACGGTGTCGATGCGTCCGTGCAGATCGATGACGGCGCGGCTTCCCGCCGCCTGATGGAGGCCGTCGACGTTCTGCGTCACGAGCTGCGCGACACGCCCGCGGTTCTCGAGGCGGACGAGCGCATGATGCGCCGCGTTGGGACGCGCATATCCGATGCGCCGGAAGCCGACGAGACTGCGCGCCCAGTAGCGGCGGCGGACGTGGTCGTGTGCGAGGAAGTCCTGGAACATCACCGGTCGCGCGCGCTTCCATTCGCCGGCGTCGTCGCGGTAGTCGGGGATGCCCGAATCGGTACTGCAGCCGGCACCCGTCAGCACGAACAGCCGGCGATGACGGTCGATGAAGTCCGCTAACGCGTCGATCGAGCCTGTGACCGGCATCGTTATTCGGCGGCGAGGCTCGACGAGAGCTCGCACGGCTTCGACAGGAGCGCTCCCGCCGCGGACGTATCGTCGCCGCGATCGACGGTGGAGGTCGGCGAGATGTTGATCGCCTCCGTCGGGATCGCGCCGGCGCAGTCCGCGAAGTAGGCATCCTGCGGCACCGCGGAGATCAGGTTGTCGTGCACCACAACGGGCGCGGCCGGCACGCCGCCGCCGTCAACGTTGATGCCGACCTTGGCGCCGCGCACTTCGTTGCCGTGGATGTCCCCGCCGATGACGATCAAGGTCGAATTCCACGGGTTGGGACCGACCTGGATACCGAAGACGCACAGCTGCGGTCCGCAATCGACGACGTTGTTCTGCACCATCGCGCCGCGGAAGTCGCCCGCCTGCCGGAGGTCGGCGGGACCGAAGTTGTGCAGCATGATGCCGGCGAACGCCGGCTGCGCCTGCTGCACGACAACGTTCTTCTCGATCCGCGAGTTGACGCCGTAGCCGATGATGAACGCCACATCCGAATTGTCCACGAACTGGTTGCTGGTGACGACCGCACCCGGACCGTAAATCAGCGTCAAGCCGTCGGACCACATGCTGGTCGCGGCGTTGCCGTTGGCGCGGAAGGCGCTGCGCTGAATGGTCGCGCTGCCTCCCGTCCACACCATCCCCGACCCGCACAGCGCGTGCTGCGAGACGACGTCATCCATCGAGCAGCCGGCGCAGTCGAGGACCGTCGCGTTGAAGCCGTAGGTGTTGTCGCCGCGCAGACACCACCGTGCCGCCGCGGAGGTCGCGCGTGCGTCGCGATTGCCGTCGAGCACGATGTGTTCGAGCGCAACGCCGTTGGTGGACCACACGAGCAGCGGTCCCCACTGGTCGATCAGATCGGGACCGGCAACGAAGACGGCGCACCGGCTCTCGTCGAGCGTGCAGGAGCTGCCGGCACCCGTCGTGTCCGATGTACGCAGGGTGAGCGGCGAGGCGATGACGAGCTGCCGGTGCAGCACGTAGCGGCCGGGTGGAATCTCGACGCTCGAATAGGGCGGGGCGTGATCGATGCAGTCCTGAATCGCATCCGCGACCGCGTTGGGGCCGCGCGTGTCGGCGCGGCACACGATGTGTTGCGTAATCGATCGCGGGTCGTCCGGCGGCGCCGCCGTCGATGCTGGACTCCAGACGCGTTCCGGTGTCGCACTGGCGGGAGGATCGACGAGCGCATTCGCCGGTGGCACGACGTCGGTCACCGTCCGCGGCGGCATTCCCGTTGCGGCGGCTCGCGCCGCCGTCGCCGCGGCGAGATCCTTGTGGGACACGCGAGGCGGAATGGCGTGCAGCGGCGGCAGCAGCGGAGCGGATTCGGGCGTATCTGCACGCGCCGCCGGCGCGCTATCCACGACGGGGAAGCCGTCGTGAACCTCGGCGAAGCGGACGGCCGCCGTCAAGGCAGCGATAGCCGCGACGACGAGCACATGGGCAAACCGGCGATCGAACTTCATGGGGGACGGAACTGTTATCTGGATGCGACGCGCGGCGCTCGACGTCTCTGATTTCAGACTACGAGAGCAAACGTCGATCCGCCAGCTCCAGGGCGCCTCTGTTCGCTAGCGAACAGAGGCGCACGCGGAATTCCGGTGTAACTGCGCTGCGTCCCACGCGTCGCGTGTGAGCGCACGAAAGCGGTGTATTGAAACGTCTACGCGCTGTTGCGCGATCAGGACACGGCCCGCCGTGGCCGCCGCATCATCCGCTCGTCATCGCGTCGCGTACGCGCGGCGCGACCTGCGTTCCGAGCAGCTCGATACTCTTCATCAGCGTGGCATGCGGCAGCGTGCCCGCGCTGTATTTCAGGTTGAACCGCGACAGGCCGAGCAGCCGCGCGGTGTTGATCACTTTCGCAGCCACCGTGTCGGGTGAGCCGACGCAGAGCGCACCGTCGGGAGCGGCCGCCTGCTCGAACTGCTGCCGCGTGACGGGCGGCCACCCGCGTTCGGCGCCAATCCGCGTCATCATCGCCTGATAGTGCGGCCACAGCTGCTCGCGCGCCTCGTCATCGCTGGCCGCGACATGGCCGGGGGAGTGAACGGCAATCGGCAGCGGCGCCCGGCCGAATTGCTCGAGCGCCTTCAGGTACAGATCGACGAACGGCCGGAAGCGTGCCGGGCTGCCGCCGATGATCGCGAGCGTGAGCGGAAATCCGTATCGGGCGGCGCGCACCACCGAGTGCGGGCTGCCGCCGACGCCAATCCACGTCCGCAGCGCGCCGTTCTCGATCGGCGGCGACATCGTCACGTTCGACAGCGGCGGCCGCGTCGAGCCGCTCCAGGTCACGGCACCGCCCCGCAGCAGTTCCGCGAACAACGACAGCCGGTCCTCGAACAGCTCCTCGTAATTCGCGAGATCGAAGCCGAACAGCGGATAGGACTCGGTGAACGAACCGCGGCCGAGGATCACTTCGGCGCGGCCGTCCGACACTCCGTTCAGAGTGGAGAAGCGCTCGAACACGCGAACGGGGTCGTCGGTGCTCAGCACCGTCACCGCCGACCCGAGCAGGATGCGACGCGTCCGTGCCGCAATCGCCGCGAGCACGACTTCGGGCGCCGAAATCGCGAAATCGGATCGATGGTGTTCGCCGACCCCGAAGGCGTCGATGCCCGTCTCGTCGGCGAGCACCGCCTCCTCGAGCACGTCGCGCAGCACGCGGCCCGCCGGCAGCTTCGACCCGTCGTCGCCGATCGTGATGTCGCCGAAGGTGTCGAGGCCGAACGCGAAGGGAGTCGCCATCACGGCAGTGTACCTGCGCACGGCTGAGCTATAATCCGCGGCGTGATGAGACCCGCGTTGGCGATCGCTGTGGTGTGCCTGCTCGTGACGGCATGTGGAAGCAACTCCTCGACGGGCAGCAGCCCCGTCGCACCGTCGCCATCGCCGTCACCCTCGCCCGCGCCGGCGCCTGCCGCCGCGCAACTGAGTCTCTCCGCGTCTCCGGCGACGTTGTTCCTGAGCGGGAGCAGCGTCACGATTACCGCCCGAGTCACGGATACGAGCGGCGCCCCGTTGTCAGGACGCTCGGTGCAGCTGTCGTCGAGTGCCGGGACGTTGAGCGCGACTGCGCCCGTGACGGATGCGAGCGGCAACGCGACCGTGACCTTGTCGGGCAACGCCGCGGCGACGGTCACCGCGAGTACCACCGGCGCGAATACCTCGCTCGGCGTGCCGGCCGTCGCGCCTTTCTCTATCGCGCTCGACGCGAAGTACCAGAACATCCGCCCTGGTTCCACTGACGACCTGACGGTGACGGTCACGCCGGCGAACAGCAGTGCGCCCGCGCCGGCGACGGTCTCGATCGCCTGCGGCAACGGACAGACGATCTCGCTCGGCGGCCAGCGCACCGGCACCTGCACCTATCCCGACAAGGGAACGAACATCGCCACGGCCACCGCGAGTACGTCGAGCGGCTGGAGCGCGACCGCGCAGACACGCATCGTCGTCGAACCCGATCCGGTCAGCATCACGCTCACCTACCACGAGGTCGATCACGACGTGTTCGGCATCGAGATCGCGTTTGTCGCCAACGGCGCACCGGATCGATCGGTGTGCGACTGGGACTTCGGCGAGGGCACGAAGCGCACCGGCGCGTGCAACCAGAACTACGTCTACACGATGGGTGACGTCGATACGGACGGCAAGGTCACGGTCAAGGTGACGGTGAAGCCGAGCACCGGCGCCGACCCGGTGTCGACGGAAGTCACGTTGACCCTGAAGTTCTAGGCGCTACGTCCATTCCGTTTCGCCGGTGAGCGCGACCTCGGGATGGTCGTCCCGCCGCCAGCGGTTCACCGCATCGCTCGGCAGCTTCAGGTCCGCGACGACCTCGTCGAGGTCCGTATAGCGGCTCTTGCTGTAGAGCAGCGACGCTTTCGCCGGTCCTATTCCGTACACCTCCTGAAACGCCTCGGTGGCCTTGAGCGCTTTCGAATTCAGGTTCACGCGTTTCAGATGGCGCGCGCCGCCAGGCTCTTCGTCAGGCCCGCGTGAGTTGACGAGCGTGTTCGAATAGATTTTCGACCCGACCTTCCAGTCCTCGGGTTTGTCGCCCGCCTTGTCCTTCTTCTTCTCCATCTCGAACGCGCTCAAGGTGATCGACTTCGGCAGGTCGTTCTCTTCGTCGATGTGCGTGTATTTCGGGGACCAGCCGCCGAAATTGACCTTCACGTCGTAGCTCACGACCTTGTTCTGATTGAGCACCCGGTCCTTGACCTCCTCTTCGCAGTCCGAGGACATCTGCGTGTTCAGTTGCCGGTGAATGGGCACCAGGTTGAAATCCTGGCCGGGTCCGTAGAGGTGGTGATTCAACAGGTGCCCCTGCACGTAGGTGTAGACCCGGCGGTTGACGGCGCGGAAGAACGTGTTGCCGTAGCCGGGTTCGCTGCCGCGCCAGCTGCCGTCCTTGGGCGGCTTGTAGCTGAGCGGCTCGATCTTCATGCGCGTGCCGACCGTGCAGCCGCGAACCGTCTCCGTCTGGTGCGTGACGATCTGCGACTCCGGCAGCTCGACGCCGCCCGGCAGCACGGTCTTCAGCAAATCCGCGATCTCGCCCATCGCGTCGGCGATGTCGGAGCCTTTCGACTGCGTCATGCTGCCTTGCTTCAGGCGATCGATCTCGCGCAGCCTGGCGCGAATCTGTCCGACCACTTTCTTGTCCGCCTTCGGATTGGCTTCGAGATCGGTCAGGAAGTCGGCCAGCTTCTTCGGCGTCGTCTCGATGTAAATCTCCGCGTCGGCGCCTTGCCCGTGCGCCGTGATGGTGTGCGTCTCGTCGCCGACTCTCGTCCCGAAGCGGGCGCGCCACCAGTCGCGAATCGACCCCACCGCCGATGCCACCGCCTGGAACGCGCCCTTCGCGATGTCGATCAGCCACAGGATGGCGTCGTCCACCTTGTCGCGAATCTTGGTGATGGTGTCGCGGATCTTCTGCCCGGCGTTGCCGATGCCCGCCAGGTTGGCGAGGAACCCGATGACGACGGGCATGCCCATGTCCATCGCCTGCTCGATCAGGTCGGCGGCCGGCTGCAGCACGCCCGCGGCGATGTTCAGGATCGCGTCGAGGCCGCGCTGCACCATCTCCAGGATCTGGCGCATGTACTGGACGACCGTCTTGATCGTCCGGTAGGTGTCCACGATCAGCATGATGGTTTCGCTGATGCCTGTCGGGTCGGCCGTCGTCAGCAGCTGCGCCATCACGGCGCCGACGACTTCCTCCATGATCCAGTCGACGATCCCCTGAATCAGCTGCTCCTTCAGGTCGGCGAGCTTCTCCCGCACCTTCTGCCAGAACTTGGCGAAGTCGCCCTGGACGATGAGGACGATCCAGTCCCACGCCTGCTCCAGCAGCCGCGCGCCGGTGCGCACGACGTTGGCGATGGCGTTGAGGCCGCGCCGCTCGAGCAGCTCGCAGACGTGATTGACCGACAGCCCGAGCACGCTGGCGACGAAGCCGAAAATCTGGCCGATGTCCGTCCAATCCGACGGCAGCTTCACGTTGGTGCCCTGCAGCTGCGAGGTGAGCCAGCCGACGATGCCGTGGCCAAGGTGGGTGAGGATGTTCTTGAAGAACCCCTTCAGCGCCAGCATCATCGTGCGGAAGAGATTCTTCAGGAAGTCCACCGGCTTCTCGCGGATCGTGTCCCACGCCGCGGCCATCTTGTTGAGCACCGCGGTCAGCAGCTCCATCGGGACGTTGAGCACGCGCAGCATCAGCTGGAAGGCTTTCTTCATCGCCCCGATCAGGTCGAAGTCGACGAAGACGGCATGGATGATCCCCTTCACTTCCGCTTTCGTCTGCGCCCACGCCTCGGGCGTGCCGGCGATCGCCTGGAAGATCGGAATCCGTCCCAGGATCTGCTGGCCGAGGAAGTCGATGAACGGGTCGCGGATGCACGCCGGAATGCGGTTCCACAGCCGCCCCATGAGCAGTCCGACGATGCGCATGATGTCGCGGACGACATGGCCGATTTCCTCGAGCGCCGAGATGATGGTGCCGAGGAAGGTGGCGAAGCGGCTCGCGGTCTGCGCGACCCAGGCCACGAAATCGCTCAAGCGATCGTTGGCCCAGGCGACGAGGCTCGAGAAGATACCGCTGACGAACTGGATCGGCCCGGCGAGGAAGCTGACGATCGAATCGCCGACGGCCGCGGCCGCTTCGTCGAGCGACTGCTTGATGGCCAGCAGCTTCGAGAGGACGAAGCGCGCCTTGTCGGCGAGGAAGGTGGCCACGGCGGTGATGCCCGCGACCATCTTCGGCAGGATGACGCGCTGCAGCATGTCGCGCATCGAGACGACGCCGCCCGGCGTCGAGAAGGTGCGGCGGATCCAGCGCACCGCCTCGATGACGCCGCCGATGGCCGCGCCGATGGCGATGAACGGGCCGGCGGGGCTGAGCATCACCAGGATGCCGGCGACGACGAGCAGCGGCTTCTTGATCGGTTCGAGCCGCGCCTTGACCTTGTCCCACAACGCTTCGAGCTTGCGCTGCGCCCACGGCAGCAGCCCGTTCTGGCTGTCGGGATCGTCGCCGATGCCGAGCCAGGTCTTCACCCGGTTCCAGCCGGCGATCACCTTGTTGATGAGCGGCTGAATCTTCTCCCGCACCCAGCCGAGGAACTGTTCGATCTTGTCCCAGACGCGGCCGGCGAAGTCCTTGACCTTCGTCCACAGCGGAGCGCCGTAGCGTTCCCACAGCCCGTTGAAGAAACCGGACACCTTCTCGAACGCCGCCTTCAACGCCTCGAAGGCGGGCGCCGTAAGGCCGTCCACCACCTGCTCGACGTAGTCGATCCCCTCCTTGAGCACCGAGCAGTCGCCCTTCGCCAGCGCGGCGACGCACTTCTTGATCCAGTCCACGAGCTTGATGACGTGCGTCGAGACCGTGGACTCGATGCCGCGGATCGTGTTCAGCGGCGCGCGAATCGCCTCCATCACGGCGGCGGCGACTTCGCTGATGCGAGCGGAGATCCAGTTGAAGAAGCCGCGATCGAGGATCGGCTTGACCGACGGCACCGCGGCGACGACGAGGTCGTAGAACCAGCCGTGCGACTGTTCCTCTTCCGCCTGCGGTTGATGCGCCGGTGCGCTCTGGGACACGGTCATTGACCGGCCGTTGCGGAAATTGAGGACGTTGTGCTGCGCCTCGTGCTCGCGCGGATCGGCCGATCGCGCCGTCCGCAGCGTGGACGCCGGGGGCGCCGCGTTCGCATCGCGGCGTTCGACGTCGGGCGCCTGCTGCACGACGTGCGTGAGCTCGTGCGCCAGCAGCTCGTCGTAATCGCCGTCCGTTGTCGCCTGCTTGAAGTAGACGTCGTTGCCCGAGGTCACCGCTTGCGCGCCGGGGGAGAGCTGCTGAATGCGGTCGGTGGCGTTGAAGTGCACGCGCACCGCGGAGAGATCGCGGCGAAACGCGGCTTCGAAGCGGTGCTGACGCACGCTGTCAAGCGGCCGTCCTTCGTCGCCGCCAGCGCCATGCGGCTGCGCGGCGACCCGGGCGTAGGCGGGCAGTTGCGGCGCCGGCGCCTCGCGCGCCGGTTGCGGCGGGCGGGAAAG